>Ga0209180_10000138_pt1 | contig 32138 bp, 26 predicted proteins | sample CZO8metaG_3_FD_188355 | JGI IMG/M metagenome (GOLD analysis project Ga0209180, IMG submission 188355) | Vadose zone soil microbial communities from the Eel River Critical Zone Observatory, Northern California, USA - CZOApr15con2H2.8 metaG... | ecosystem: Environmental > Terrestrial > Soil >...
AGTAGAGACCGGCAGCGTTAATGACGCAGCGCGCTTCGATGGTCTCGTCCTGCGCGTCTTCTTCATCGCCGATGCGCAAACTGACGCGGATTGTGTCCCCTTTGGGTTCCAGCGCCACTACCTTCGCGCGAGTCACAACGTGCGCGCCTTTTTCGCTGGCGAGCCGCGCATAGGTGCGAACCAGATCTTCGGCTGAGACAATACCCGTCGAGGGTACATCCAAAGCGGCCACTCCACGGATGTGCGGCTCGCGAGCGCGAATAGCCTCTGGCCCAACCAGGCGTAGGCCGTCGACGCCATTGTCTTCGCCGCGTTTCTTCAGCGCGGCCAGGTCTTCCTCTTCTTGCGCGTTGGCGGCAACGACGAGTTTTCCACAGGGGCGATAGGGAACTTTATGCTTCTCGCAGAATTCGTACATCATGCGGTTGCCCGCGACGCACAGGCGCGCCTTCAGCGAATTCTTCTGATAGTAGATTCCCGAATGGATGACTCCGCTATTGCGCGAACTGGTGGCCATGCCAACGCGCGGATTTTGCTCGACCAGAAAGACATCCTGCCAGCGTTGAGAAAGCACATACGCGGTGGCGCAGCCGACCACGCCACCGCCGATAATTAAGATGTTAGCTTGATCCATGTCTCGATTTTACTGGTCGCCGCCGATGGTGTCGAAGTAGGTCTTGCAAGGAGCCAGGCGGGCTTCCGTGCCGTCGTGGACCGCGTAGGAGGCCTGCTTGTTTTTTTCGTATCCATTGCGCCACAGAGAAGCGGCGCCGTGCACGCCATCTTTATTGAGAGCGTAAAAATAGATGTGGAAAGTCCCGAGTTTTTTCTTGTCGTTTTTGTAGTTGTGAGCGATGCGAGCCAATGCTTCAAGACATGCTTGTTCTGGCGACATTCCTTTGCGCATCATTTCGATGATGGTGTGGCCGCCGGAAATTTTTATGTTTTCCTCGCCTTTGCCAGTCGAGCCCGCCGCACCGACTTCATTGTCCACGCAACAGCCCGCGCCGATGATCGGTGAATCGCCGACGCGGCCGGGGATTTTCCAGGACAAGCCGGAAGTCGTGGTGGTGGCGGAGATGTCGCCATTCGAATCGACGGCCATGCAGGGAATCGTACCGGTCCGCGGATGCGCGATGATGCTCTCGGCGTAGACGATTTTTTCCTGGTCGTGGTCAAAAATCTCCGCCAGGTATTCTTTCCACTCCGGCGAGTCGATTCCCGGGCGCCAATTGAACGAAGACTTTGCTTTCCATGCCAGCCAGATCTTGCGCGAGTGCTCGGTGAGGAGGTTCATCTCCTCAAAACCCTCAGCCACGGCGAAACGCCGCGCGCCGTCGCCGACAATCATGACGTGATTGGTTTTCTCCATGACCGTCTTTGCGAGGCGCGAGACATTTTTGATGCGGCGGACGGAAGCGACCGACCCGGCGCGGTGCGTGGGCCCGTGCATGACGCTGGCATCCAGCTCGACTTCTCCTTCTTCGTTGGGGAGCCCGCCGTAGCCAACGGAATCGTCGTTGGGATCGTCCTCGACGACAGTGACAGCAGCCACCACGGCTTCGAGCGTGTCGCCGCCTTTCTTGAGGATGTCCATGCCCTTATCAAGGGCGTGGAGCCCGTTGGCGCTGGAGATGATGAGCGGGCGCTTCCCCTGCGCCGACGCTCCGCGTTGGGCAACCACGTAATCCGTATAGCGGACCGGCGGCGGCGCGCCGTTGCCACTGGGCAGTGTACGGCCGAAAAGTTTGCTTGCACTCGCGACGGCGCCGCCTGCCAGCGAAGTGAGGAAAAATTTACGGCGTGACCATAGTTCCATGTGGTGAGCCTCCTAGATGTGCGGAGGGCAATATACAACAGTTGACAGTCGGCAGTTCAGAGGGCAGAAAGCCTTCACGCCACTGCTTTGCTAGTGCCTCACGGGCCTGGTTCGTCGCTACCGCTTCACGTACTTCTTCACGTCCATCGCGAATTCGGCCCCGTAAATGTTGCCTGCGGCGTCCGCCGCGACGCCTTCCGATGAGGTGGACTCCGCCGCAGCCGGGTAAGGCACCGCATCGGGCACGAAGTACTTCACCGAGCCGTCTTTCGCGCTCCCGATGCGAATGCCCCGCCGGCACGCGGGGTTATACCCGTAGCCTTCCGCGCCGTCGCGGGACTCCGAATCCGCCACGTAAAGCACGTCGTTCCTGTCAATGAAAATCCCGCTCGGCCGCCCGAACTGCTTCCATTCGGCGATGAAGCGGCCGTCCTGGTCGAAGATCTGGATGCGGTTATTCTGACGGTCGCCGACGAATAGGCGTCCCCTGGAGTCAAACGCCAGCGTGTGCGGGCAGTCGAATTCGCCGATCCCCGTTCCCTTCTTTCCCCAGGTCTCGATGAACTTCCCGTTCTTGTCGAATTTCATGATCCTTGCGTTGGCGTTCGGCGCACGGCCGTGGCCATCCGCCACGAAGATGTCGCCGTTGGAAGCCACGGCGACCTCGGTCGGCTGATCGAACGTATCCAGACCGGGCCCAGCCACACCGGCCTTCCCGAGCGTCAGCAGGAGCTTGCCATCCTGATTGAATTTGAAAACCTGCTGGCCCCTGCCGTCTTTCACGCCGTTGTCGGCGACCCACAGGTTCCCGTCATGGTCGACGGTAATCTTGTGGGGACTGATGAACAGCCCGCGACCAAAGCTCTTGAGGAACTTGCCGGACGGATCGAATTCAAGGATGGGATCGAGCGGCGAGTCCGCGCAGTTCGTGCCTTGCGAGCCGGAGACGCCACACCGGTCGATCGCCCAGATGTTGCCGTCCAGGCCGATGGCGATCCCCGCCGTCGATCCCCACTTTCTCGCGTCGGGCAGTTGGCCCCAGCTCACTCCAGGACGATATGGATTGGGGAGATCGTTGCGAGCGCCGAGCGGCGACACCGCAGGCGCTTGAGGAAATCGGATTCGAGCCGCGCCGCTGGACGGCGCTGAGGATTGCGTGAACGCGGATCCTCCGCTTCCCGCCATGACCCCAATCACCATGAGCAGGGAAGCGAAGGGACGCACCGTCGAATTCATCCGGCGTTTGAAGGACATCGCCACCTCCCCTTTCTTATTCCGAATCTCCTTTTTTACCTCATTCCTCAGCTACAGGAAAGCCGCGAAGTGTGGCCGGCTGAAACGATGTCAGCCCGGCGCAGGCCGCGCAGGCGGGAATTCGCCTTCCCAGCGGGCGATGACCACGCAGGCGACGCAATTTCCGAGAACGGTCACGGCCGTTCTCCCCATATCCATGAGCTGATCGATGGCGAAAAGGAGAAACAGCGGCTCCATGGGCAGGTGAAACGAAGTGGCGGCGCCGAAGACGATCAGCAGGGACGCGCGCGCCACGCCCGCGGTCCCTTTGCTGCTGACCAGCAGCGTCAGGATCATCATGATTTGCTGCCCGATGGTCGGGTGCAATCCCGCGGCCTGGACGACAAAAAACAATGCCAAAGATTGATAAAGGCTGGCGCCGTCCATATTGAAGCTGTAGCCGGTGGGGAGAACGAAGGCCACGATTTCGCGCGGCACGCCAAAGGACTCCAATTGCTCGATGGCGCGAGGCAGCGTGGCCTCTGAGCTGGCGGTGGCAAATCCGAGGGTGACGGGCTCGGTGACGGCGTTGATGAATCGCTTGATGGGGATGCGCGCCCACAGCGCAATCGGCAGCAAAACGCAAAGGATGAAAAAAGCGAGCGCGACGTACATGGTGGCCAGCAGCTTCAAGAGTGGAAGAAGAACTCCCAAGCCAAGATGCCCGACGGTGTAGGCCACGGCGCCAAAAACCCCGATAGGCGCGGCATACATCACCAGGTTGGTAAACTTGAACATGGTCTCCGAGAGGCTTTCGGCGAACGCCAGCATCGGCCGGCGCTTCGGCTCGGGCACCAGGACGAGCGCCATGGCGAAGAGAACGCTGAAGACCACGATTTGCAGCACCTGGCCTTCGGCGACGGACTTGGCGATGTTCTCCGGAAAAATATCGGTGATGAGCTGCGTGGCGGTGTGCGGCGAAACGTTGAGCGATTGGGCCACGGACGACGGCGGCAGGTGGACGCCTTCTCCTGCGCGGCTCAGATGGATTGCCGCATAACCGATGAGCATGGCAATCGTGGAGACGACTTCGAAGTAGATGAGTGACTTGATGCCGAGGCGGCCGACCTTCTTCAGGTCGGCGTGGCCCGCGATGCCCACCACAAGGACGCCAAAGAGCAGCGGCGCGATGATCACCTTGATGAGCCGCAGAAAAATGGTTCCGAGGAGCTGCAAGTTCACCGCGACCGAGGGCCAGTCGTGGCCAAACTCCGCGCCCGCCAGCAAGCCCACCAAAATCCAGGCGGTCAGCGAGCGCCGCGATGTCGCGTAAGCGGCAATGAGCACGATCGCGAGCCAGCGCAAGAGCGCCGGGGCGAGTGCCGGCAACGGCACAATCTGCGCGCCGCCCAGCAGCGACGCCGCGATGGCGATTGTCGCGGTGACAATCGCCGCTGCCAGCAGGCGGTTTTTCATCGGGGCTCTGTTCCGGAGCGCATTGGTGGCGAAAGGTATGCTGCTTCGGCCCGCGTGTCAATGCCAGCGCCGTAGGCGCGGCAGAAGTTAGCCCAGCGCGTGAGCGCTGGGTACGTGGTGCATAAAAGACGTCAAGCGCCGGAGGTGCGACACATGCCCCACACATACGCCCAAAACACAATTCATGTGGTCTTCAGCACCAAAGACCGGCGCAAAACCATTTCTCCGGAATTCCAACCGAAAATGTGGGCCTATGCGGCAGGCATCTGCAAAAACGTCGGCATTCTCGTCCATGCCATTGGCGGTATGGAGGACCACGTTCATTTCCTCATTCAAGTCCCTCCAACCATGCCTTTGGCCAAGGCGGTTCTCGCTATCAAATCGAATTCCTCACGATGGGCGAACGAGGAAGGTCACAACTTCGCATGGCAACAGGGCTACGCGGCTTTCAGCGTGAGCAGCTCCATTGTTCCCTCCGTTGTTCGATACATACAAAGCCAGGAATCCCATCATAAGAAGATGAGCTTTGATGCGGAATTTCTCGCCTTGTTGAAAAAACACGCCGTGGAATTTGACCCGAAAGTCGTCTTTGGTTAGGTGCCGCACCTACGGCGCTCTCGATTCCCTTTGCTACCTCTCCAGCGCCGTAGGCGCGTTTTTTGCGCCCCGGATGGCTCTACGGGGCGCGGCAGAACTTAGCCCTGTGCGTAAGCGCTGGGTACGTTGGGCTCGTGTTGGTCACCACGCTTCTCCAGCGCCGTCGGCGCGTCAGAACTTAGCCCAGCCCGTAAGGGTTGGGTAAATAGGCTGGGTACGTTGGGCTCGTGTTGGTCACCACGCTTCCCCAGCGCCGTCGGCGCGGCAGAACTTAGCCCTGTGCGTAAGCGCTGGGTACGTTGGGCTCGTGTTGGTCACCACGCTTCTCTAGCGCCGTCGGCGCGGCAGAACTTAGCCCAGCCCGTAAGGGTTGGGTAAGTAGGCGCCAAACCCAATCCTCAGGCTGCCGCGCTCGTTCTGCTGGTTCGCAAATACCCCGACACGCTCGAACGATTGGACCGCGTTGCGGCTGGATAGCCAGTCTTGGGACCTTGGATTCCCTGTAATGAGGGGCCTACGGTTCGGCCCCGAAACCATTTCCCTTGTAGGAATGGGGATCCAGGGCCGAAAAGCGGAAAATCTTGAGAAAACGGGGCGCGGAAGGAATTAAGGAAAAGCCAAAGACGCCACACGCGAACGGCGCGTTGGAGCACCCGGCACCTACCGATTTTTCGGTAATCCAATGTTTCGCTTTACGTTCGCTCGGTGTATTCTATCGTGGGAATGGCTCTCTGCTGGCTTTCTACAGAGCTTCCGGTCTCTACGGGAACATCCCGAGTGAGTTTCCGGCGACGTGAGCCCAGAAGGAACGGAGAAAACGGGTAGGTGCACCTGCATAGATCGTATGGTACGCAGCTTATTTTTGATTCCTAGGTCTCAATTGCGTGGTAACGCTATGATCGCTATACTTCCCCCCGCGCCCGTGACGCACTATGGTTGAACGTCAACCACTGCTGTTCCCTGAGAATGCAGGTGTCTCAGGCATCTTAGTCGATAAAGAGATCCAGAATGCCATCGAACGCAATTGGCTCATCTCTAAGGAAACTTTCCAGCAGTCGTCCCTCGAAGCGTCAAGTTACGATATTCGTGTAGGCACCAAAGGTGTCATCGGCGGCGATGGTGTAGAGATAGACCTTCGTAAAGACGCCATGGAACTTGGGCCTGGTGCTTACGGCGGAATTATTTCGTATGAAAAGCTTTGGCTGCCAGACAACGTCTGCGCACGTATCGGGTCCAAACGCGCACTGTCCTACGAAGGTGTGATCCTACTGACCGGCACGACGGTTGACCCCGGCTACGAAGGGCATTTGCTTTTTGGCGTGTATAACGCCTCCCAGCGTAAAGTATTGATCCGCTTCAACAAGAAGCTTTGCAACATAGTATTTGAGCGGCTCGGGAAACCTCCAGAAAGACTAGCTCCGTCCGAGCCCAGCCTGAAAGTCGGCAACTTCCCTGACGCCTTTCTCGACCGCATGGCAAATATGGAAGTCTTGCCGTGGATGCAGATCAGCGAGCGCGTCAAGCAAATCGAGACGATCACGAAAGATATCCTCGATTTAAAGGCGCGCTATGATGATGTGTTGCAGCCAATCCGTGAGCTCACTGACAACGTCAAGAACCTGACGAATGATGTAGGCGCGCTAACGAATCAGACCAGGTCTATCGCCGAGGACGTTGACAGCCTCAACAAGTTGGTTGGAGAAAATTCAAAGCAAATCACACAGCTCACTGCCAATCTCGGCACAGTGGGCGGGCTCATCCAGGGAATTCAAGATCGCGCACGCAGCTTCGAGGATTCTAACCGCCTCCAAACGCAAACAGTGTCCGGTCTTCAGACCTCCCTCGGCCGCATCCAAATCGTGGCGTACATTTTCTGGGGTGTCGTATTGCTTGTACTGGGCGCTCTGCTTACGCTTCTCGTACAACGGACTTGGCCGGCACGCGAACAACGACCGGTCGCCGTTCCCTCTCAACAAGACTTGAGTACTCCTCCGCAGCAGCAGGTCCGACCCCCCGAGGCACCTGCAAAGAAGAAGCCCTAGGCTCAGTCTAGGTGCGCCCCGCCCCGTGGGGACCGGACGAGAAAGGATGCATTACGCCCCTCTTTTCAGAACGCTTTCACAAACTCGGCCTGTCCGCCACATTTCTTGACCTTCGTAGAAATCCCCATCGCCCAATCCTTCGAATACCAGTAAACGAATCGTTGCGACTTGCCTTACATTAAAGTAGCTTCTTCACTTAGGGTTCGTTTGGTGAAAAGTTCGGTATTAAACAGCTTTGTCAGGCAGCTTACAGTCTCCGGGTCCTCGCGCTTCCACGTTGCCTTGACGTAATAGCGATCTCCATCTAAAGCGGCGGTTGGCTTCAATATCTGCGTATAGGCCCCCGATGATACCTCTTGTGAGGTCCTTCGGAGGTCCTCATATTGTCTTACGTCAGCTCGCTTCAAAAGCGCCTGCGCGTGCGTCCGAGAGATGCGCAGGAGTATTTTTTCTGCTGCCTGCCGTCGAACCTGCTCCGACGAAGATAACTGCTCGACGAGATATCCGTCGATGTCTGCTTTTTTAGCGAGAAATGTGGCTTTAGAGGCCAGTTCGTCGTCGGAGTGTTGCGTCAGGTCAAAGATCGTGAGAGCTACTGGTTCAGGGCCACTGAATTCCAGGTATTTTCTGAGTTCGCTCTGTGGCTTGGAGTTGAGAATATCAATCGTGTCCAACTTAACGGCAACATTCGAACGCGGGTCTTGAAGGACTGAGATCAGGCGCTCTTCTTCCGTCGGGCTTTGTTTCGTATTCTGATTCATGACAAGTCTCCTCTGGGGACCTTCAGCGGCTTCGACAGTTTTCACGAAGCGCGGGAACAGAGATGACTTCTGTTGCGTAGGCGCGTCCTGGGAGAGACGCTTGAGGAAGGCCCGCTGATTGTTCACGTCGTAATCTACTTCGTAAACGGATTCTTCACTACTGTCTTCGTAAGTTATCCAGAGCTTCTCGCGCCTCTTGTGATTCTTCGAATACTCCAGCGCAAAGGACTGACCCTTCCGAAACGGCGAAGGTCTCAAGATTACAAATTCTTCGTTCCGTAATTGGCCGATAGTGTCCTCCTCAGACAACGCTCCACGGTACTCGCGCTTGAGGTAGTAGACGTCCGCTGCAACTTCCTCTTGAGGCTGAAGATTCTGAATTTTGCCGACGAAGAGGTATACGCCGGGCTTGAACCACCACCACCAAATGACAGACACAACCACAAGAGCTAGACCCATGAAGAAAGTACTCATGAACATAGTTCGATTGATCTTCTTATCGGCCCCTTCGATCGCCGGAACTTGAGCTATCGCAGTGCTATATTTTTTATATGCCCAACGCGTCAGGAATATGAGGAACAAGACCGAAAAGAAAAAGGGACCGTATTTGAAGGCCTGCTCCGCCAACTGTTGAATATTTTGGTTAGCCATTATTTCAACCTCTTTAATCCGTTTGTTAGCGCTGGCTTAGGAACGCGTTCAGAGGTTTCTTTCTCTATCTGTGGTAGGTAGTATAATAGTTTCTAATAACTTCTGTAAATAACACCTGAACTGCGGGTGGTGACCCTCGATCCGATAAGACCTCCCGGGTGGCCCGGACATAAGCCGCAAGAAAAATTTGGGTGCGCTCTCCTCGGTTTTTGAAGGCGGGGGATTCTTCTTCGATCTCTTTCACGCTCGGTGCCCCATTCTTCGCGCGGCACGGCTTATGTGTTCCGGACGGTTTTGCGGGACGAAGGGTGGGAAATTCCCCGTATCGAAACCCGCTAAGCCAACGCCAGCCGCCTGAGCTTGCTGCGGTCGGCGCAAATCTGGGCAAGATCGAACCTTTTACGCGGAATTCTTCACTCTGGCACTTCTAAGATGGCGCGAGCTACCGCGTCCCTTTGCGGTGTTGGCAAACGGCACGAATCTTGGCTTTTTCCTCGACTATCTTCCGCCGCCTACGCCCGCCGCCGCTTCCCTTCCATCGCTTCCCGCAAGAGCTTGTTGATCCTTGTCTGGTAACCACGCCCTTGGCGCTTCAGCCACGCCAGCACATCGGCGTCCACGCGGATCGTCACCGGCCTCTTGATGGGACGGTAAAACTTCCCCACCACCGCCCCTCTCCATTCCCGCACTTCCGGCGCATCCGTCAAATCGATTTTCTCGTCCGGCATGCGCGCCAGCGCAGCCAGTTCCTTTGCTTGCTTCCTAGAGACCTTCTTCATAGATCTTCCTTTCCCGCGGCGTCGCCTTTCGCGGCCGAGATCATCCTTATGTATTCCTCTCCGCCCTCTTCACGATAGGTATGCGCCACCAGCAGCACCACAACCCCACCCGCCATTCCCAGCGTCCGCCAGCGTTCCTCTCCTTCTTCGGCGCGGTCCAGCACTCCGATGGCATGGGGGTCCTCAAACACCAGCCTTGCCGCCTCGAAGCTCACATGGTGCTTCGCTCGATTCCGGCGGTTCTTCCGTTCGTCCCACTCGAAGACCATCGCTGTACCTACATTCTTGTACATACTATATCATACGCGGGCGGGTGCCGAGCCTTGATCCGCTGAGTCGCTCTTCGGTGGCCGCCCAACCCTGGGTTAGAAGGGTGGGGCTGCTTTTCGCCAGCAGACGGTCGTCACAGAGCCCTTCACAGTTTGAAAAGCACCTCTCGTTGGCGCCCTCCGTCCGCCTTCCATCATTTCCTCCGCCCCTCAGTGAGCTCTACCCCTGTGTTTTCTTTCTCTTACGCGCCCATTCGAACCAATTCGCCCCGTACGAATACTAGTACTATATATGGACTTAACAAACATTATAATTCATGGTATCGTGAGTCGTGAATTCTCGACTCCATCATCGCCAAATGTGCCTGTGCCATCACAGATCCCCAGTGGCTCGGGACTCCTCTCGAGCCTTTGCTTCGCTTTCAACTTTGGACTTTTGACCTCTTTCTCCCCAACGTTGAGCCACACATCCGAAAAATCGCCTGCTAGCTCCAAGTATTGCCACACTTCCAAAACCCCTTCCCGTAACTCCTTTACAATCCGCACTTCCAAGACCCCCCTCCCGCAACCCCTTTATAATCCGCACTTACAAGCACCCCTCGGATCTGCGGGAAACAAAGGACTTATAACCCCTTTAGAATCCGCACTTACGAGAAATTCTCCCGTAAGTGTTTTAGAATCCGCACTTACAAAAAGGTGGGGGGTGGGGGGTGCCTACCCAGCATACGCCGAATTCTTACTCCGAGGCGCCGAGGGGGAGGAAGTATTGGGTTCCCTTGACGGGTTCCTGAAGGCGGCGCAGAAGGAGCTGGAGGTCGTCGCTGCGCTCGACGAAGTCAATGTCCGAGGTGTTGATGACCAGGAGATCGGAAGCAGCGTAGCGAAAGAAGAAATGTTCGTAGGCGCGCGCGACTTCCTCGATGTATTCGAGGGAGATGCGAGCTTCGTCGCGGGAAGCCTTCTTGACGATGCGCGCGCGGAGGACTTCGGGCTTGGCTTGGAGATAGATGACGAGGTCGGGGGCGGGAAGGTCCGCGGTGAAGGCTTCGTAATAGCGCTCGTAGAGCTTGAGCTCTTCGTCGGTGAGGTTGAGATTGGCGAAGATGCGGTCCTTTTCCATGAGGAAATCGGAGAGGAGCGGGCCGGGAGCTTCGACGGCGAGGGCTTCGCGGAGGCGCTTCTGGCGCTCGATGAGGAAGTACATCTGGGCGCGGAAGGCGGAGCCGGGTTTTGCATTGTAGAAATCGGCGAGAAAGGGATTGTCCTCGCAATCATAGATGCGGCGGGCGTGGAGACGCTCCGCGAGGATTCTGGCGAGGGTGGTTTTGCCGACGCGCAGAGGGCCTTCAATGACGATGAAACGGGGAAGCTGCGGGCTGCGCTGCGGAACGCGAGCGCGCTGTGTGGCGGCGGAGTCGTTGCCGGGCATCGTTGGATGAGCCCCCGAGGGAATCGGGTCAGCGCCGCGATTATAGCAGACTCGCGGACAGAGTCATCCGCGAGCGTGCGCGCTCTTGAGACGGGAAAGGGCAGGGCCAAAAAAGTACAAATGTTTTCACTTTCATGGCTAATTTATGGCCTAGTACTGCCGGTTGAAAATGGGCAAACGGCGGGCCTACAAGAACGTACTAACTAAAATGTGACCAATGGGCCAGTGTCACCTGACCTTTTGGACAGTAGAGTGTCAGGAGAGCGAGTGGGGATGGACTTGCATGACCACTTGCACTACTGAGGTGGCAAATGGTCCTTGCAGCGCTTCTCCTGATTTGCTCCATCCCGCAGATGGACGACGCAGCGAAGGTGGTTAACGATTCCCCCGCGGTGGTAGCTGACAGCGCTGCCAAAGACGCTTCTGCCCCTGCCGCGTTGCCTTCCGCGCCTGCACCCAAGGTCAAAGCCGATCCAGAGCCCATCGTGCCGAGCGCAGCGGCACTGCCTTTTCAGCCGCTGAAGCCGGCATTCACACGGCCGCGCGAGACGCCCAGGCAAAGAATTATGTGGTACGGGCTGGCGGTGGCGGGACACACGGGCGCGGCCTTTGACGCCTGGTCAACGCGCCGGGCGATCTCCGGCGGCTACGGACAGGAATCCAATCCGTTCCTGAAGCCGTTTGCGAATTCAAATGCGATCTATGCGGCAACGCAGGTGAGCCCGGCGTTTATGGATTTTCTAGGTAAGCGAATGATGGTGAGCCAGAACCGCTGGGTGCGACGGTTGTGGTGGGTGCCCCAGGCGGCGGGCGCGGGGTTCTCGTTTGCCGCGGGCGCGCACAACATCGGCGTCGTGCGCTAAAAGTTTCCCCTCAATCCCCCCTCTGAAAGCGTCCCGACCCACCGGGACGCTTTTGGTTTTTTGGGGCGCAGTTTCTTTTCGCCAGGCGCGCGGGTTCAGTCTACTTGCCAACCACAACGATGACGAAGGAATTCGGCTTCATCTTGCCGCGGCGTTCGCTGGGAGCGGGCGGATCGAAATCGGCGGCGGAGAGGAAAATGTTGTGGGTTTTCAGGTCGAGACCCATGGTGCGGGCGCTCCGCTTCGTGGGAACATTTTCAACCACCGTGAACTTGTCCGGAGAGTCTTCGTGGACGACCGTGAGAGTGCCGTCACCGTTGGAGGAGAACGCGAGCTGCGCCGAGGGATCGAAGCCGTTGGCGTCAACGCCTTCGCCGATGGCGGGGGTCGCGATCACTTTTCCGGAGTCCGCGTCAATGACCGCCATCATTTTGTTTTCGCAACCAGCAAAGAGGCGGCGAGTCTTCAGGTCCATGGCAAGGCCAGAGGCGGATTCGCAGGGCTTCTGCGGCCAGCGATGCAAAACCTTCAGATCTTTCGCATCGAAATGAACGAGCTCGGAAGTGTCCTCGATGTTGACGTAGATGCTGCCCTTGCCGTCGGCGACGGCAAATTCCGGCTTGCCACCCAGCGGCAGCGTGCCGACAACAGAGCCGTCGGCAGCGTTGATGGCGGTGGCGTCCTTGCTTCGGCCGTTCAGGGTGAAAACACGCTTAGTTACTGAATCGTAAACAATGGCATCGGGATTCGTGCCGGTATTCACCGTGCCGATGGTCTTGAGCGTCTTGAGATCAAAAATGGTGGCGTTATTGGCGCGGCCGTTGCTGACAAAGCCGCGGCCGAGGTCGGAAGCGATGGCGATGCCGTGCACGCCCTGGGTGTCGGGGATGTCGCCAACGACAGCATAAGTGTCGGCATCCAGAACGATAACGTGTGTGCCGCGTGAGACGTAGACGCGGCGAGCGTCGCTGTCCACGGTCAGGTAGTCCCAGCCTCCCTCACCGCCGATGGGGATGGTTTTGATCACGTGATAGCCCGACGAACCCGGCGAGGGCGTGGCCGCGCGCGAAAATAAAGCAGCAAAAAAGAGGATGGCAAGTGAGAGTGAGCCGGCGATTGCAAGAAAAATGAAATGCTTACGCATGATTTTTTCTCTCTCTGGCATTGGAGCCGTTTGTCTTGGGCTGAAGGCGGCCAATATCTATACAGCGCGGAAGATAAACGCAAGATAAATTTGAGGGGCCAGGGGAACGTTCGCCTGGACATCAGCTTCCTGTCTGCGCGACTATTGCGGGCACATACTGCGTACAGTACTCCCGTAGTGCTTCCCTCAGGTGATTACCCGACCCGTCTTTGAAGGATTCCCCTGCTTGAGTGATTGCCAGGAAGTTGGTAGACGGTCCCATAGCCAGTTTCGGGGGGTCGTCATGAAGTTACTTCCAAATCTTCTTATAACCAGCTTATTGACTTTCCTCTCATTTGAAAGCGCAGCGCAGCAGGCCACCACTTCGCCCTCAACCAGCGCCAACCAGTCGCCGCAGCGCGACCAACAAGCTCTCACGATTTTGAACCAAGCTCTCGCGGCCATGGCAAGCAGCGTTCCCGCAGATTCATCTGCCACGGGAACTGTTACCATCGTCGAGGGTTCGTCCACGCAGAACGGCACCATCCAAATTCTCACGCGTGGAACGGCGCAGACGGCCGAAACCATAACCTCCTCGGCCGGCCAAAGAGCGATAATCTATTCCAAAGACGACGCGAAGGAAGTCGGCGCGGGTCAGTCCGTCAACGCGCCGCTCGAACTGATAGTCACGGATCAATCCCCGGACTTTCCGCTACCTCTTCTTTTGTCCGTTCTCAATAATGTAGACGAAGCCATCCGTTACATCGGGCAGGAGGTCCTCAACGGGGAATCTGCTCAGCACATCCAGGTGTGGAATACATTCGCCTCCAAGCCTCGCTTGCGGGAATTGGCTCCATTCTCAACAAAGGACATCTGGTTCGACTCCGCTTCGGGATTGCCTCTCAAAATTGCCTACATCCGACAAGCCGGACAAGGGGCCGTGGCCAGTTTTCGTGTGGAAGTTTTCTTCTCGAATTACAACAACGTTGGCGGCGTCCTCTACCCGTTCCAAATCAACAAGTCCTACAACGGCACGCCTTGGGAAACCATCGCGATCCAAAGTGTGTCGTTCAATACCGGAATAACCGACGCGCAGTTTCAGGTTGAATAAGGAGGGGCGACCATGCGGCGCTACCCGATATTCGTACTTGTTGCAATTCTGTTCCCCGTTTTCGCGCTGGCCCAGACAGGCTTTCCGCCCTTCGCCTCCATTGATCGAAATCGTTTCGACGCCCGCAACAACCAAAACATGAACGTCAATTTCGCCCTTCCCATTGTCTCAAGCCCTGGCCGCAGCATGGACTTAAACCTTGCCATCGTGTACAACTCACTGAATTGGGTCCCGATCGCAGGCGGTTGGACCTTTTTCACGTCGGGCAATCTCGGTTGGCTGTACGGTTCGCCCGCGGGCCAAATCACCTACCAAGTCACACACGGCACCACATAGTGCCAGCGCCTGCCGGATAGACTGTATGTCTACCATACGAACGATACTAACTATAAGTATACCGACGCTTTCGGTACCCAGCACACCCTCGGCCTGAATTGGCATGAAGATATAAGCGACTGCGACGGAAGCGACATAATCTCAGGCACATTCACCAATCATCTGACCGATGGAAGCGGCCTCTACGCAAGCATTCCGTCCGGCAGTCCTGATGCCCCTGCGGTCACCGACAGGTCGGGTGTCGTCATCACAAACTCCTCCGTAACGGATACGAACGGCAACTACATCAGCTCGTCAAACCCTGTGTTCGGTGAAACCGATTGGACGGATTCGGTTGGCCGCATTGCATTGAAAATCATCACAGGCACGTCTTCGATCCAATACAAGTTTCTCGATCCCACGGGTGCTTATCAAACAACTACGCTCAATCTCCAGACCCTCAATATCAAGACCAATTTTGCCTGCTCTGGCGTGATCGAATTCAGTGGCACCGCCAGCCTGCCTGTTTCACTGGTTCTGCCGAACAACCAAACATATCAATTCGCGTACGAACCGACGCCAGGTTTCGCGGGGTACTACACGGGCCGCCTGCAGAGAATAACGCTGCCCACGGGCGGCTATCAAGAGTACGACTACGTCGGCGCGAATGACGGCATCAACTGCTCGGACGGGACGACCTTGAGTATGAACCGCGTTGTAAGCGACGGCACAAACACGGCAACTTGGAATTTCGTCCGGAACACTGCTAATTTGACCACAACGATCATCACCCCGCAGCTGGCCGATACTCCGAACGCCAACCTCTCTCTAATCACTTTTAACAGCTCCGGCCAGGAAATTTCGCGCAAAATTTTCAACGACTCCGCCGCCACTACGGTACTCCGCACCATCAATACCACGTGGGCCACCAACGGTACTCCGGCCACTCGCGTTACGATTTTGGAGGACGGGTCCACGCAAACCGAGGTCGATACCACTTTCGATTCCAACGGAATTCTCGATTCGATCTCGGAATACGATTGGGGTTCAGGGGCTCGCGGCAGTTTGTTGCGGACAACAACGCTCACGTATCAAACTTCTTCCAACTACACGAGCAGGAATATGCTCGAGCTTTTGACCTCCAAGGTAGTCCAGGACGGAGCTGGCGCTGTTCAATATCGCCAGGACGTTACTTACGACGGTGTCGCAATCACCAGCGCAAACTGCGAGGCCGGCGCTTTGCAGCATAGCGACACGGGTTATCCATGCACTTTCAATGACCGAGGAAACCCCACCGCGATCACCACTTATCTCACTCCGGCGACGCCGGCCAATGGCATCACCAAAAATTTCACGTACGACTGGTTCGGGAATCTAGTCACCGCGCAGCTCAATTGCTGCCAGAGCAAAACGTGGAGTTACTCCTCGGCGACGCAGTATTCCCAGCCCGATTCCGTCACCAGCGGCACTTCGCCAACGCAGCTCACCACTAGCGCAACCTACAACGCTTACACAGGCCAAGCAGCCACGCTCACGGACGAAAACAATTTAGTCACGAATTTCTCCTACGATACGCTTCGCAGGCCGACCAGAGTCTGGCAGACCATTGGCTCCACAAACGGCGCGAGCACCTCTTACAGCTACGACGACACTCATTTCACGGCCACTTCAACGACAACCATCGACTCTTCAAAGTCCATCCAGCAGATTACCGCTCTGGACAGCCTCGGCCGCCCCATTACATCCACCACGGAGGACGGCGGCAACAGCGTCATTTCCATCGTGAGCGCCCAATACGACTTGCTTGGCAGGGCGTACAAGACGAGCAACCCATACACCGGGAGCCCCTCCAACTGGACGACTACGGCCCTCGACGTCCTCGGCAGGCCGACTTCGGTTACACTCCCCGACAACTCCGCCACAACGTATACCTATGCCACGAAAACTAGCACGGTGGCCGACCCCACGGGCAAACAGCGCAAATCCCAATCCGACGGCGTTGGGCGTTTGTCCATCATCTTCGAGCCCGATCCGACCAACGGTAATCAGCTCAATCTGCAAACCTCTTACACTTACACCGTGCTCGACGCCCTCGCCACGGTGACCCAAGGCCCCTCGCAAACCCGCACCTATGTGTACGACGCGCTCGGACGCATACTCAGCGCCACCACACCCGAAGCTGGCAGAGTTTGTTTCGGCTCGGTGAGCGGCAGCACTTGCAACGCAGACGGCTACGATTCCTTTGACAATCTTCAGAAAAGGACTGACGCCCGCGGCGTTCTTACCACCTACGGCTACGATGGACTAAACCGCCTAACCAGCATCGGCTATAATGTCGGCACGAGCGGTGTGCCGGCGACCCCCGGCGTGAGTTTCACTTACGGCACGAACGCCGCGCAGTTCAACAATGCCCGCCTGATTACGGTGACCGATGGCGCCGGCTCGGAAAGCTACAGCTACAATAATCTCGGCCAGCTAACTCAGCTTCAGAAAGTCATCAGCAGCGCGACCTACCCGACCAGTTACCAATACAATCTTGCGGGCGAACTTACGCAAATCACTTATCCTTCTGGTCGCTCGGTGCAGCAAAACGTCGACACCATCGGTCGCCTCTCTTCCATCGTTGGCACGCTCAATAGCGTCAACACGACCTACGCCAGCGGTTTTGCCTATAATTCAGCTTTCCAGTCGACCGGCTTCCAATACGGAAATGGGCTCTTCGCATCGTTTGGTTTCTCTGCCGATCGCTTGCAGTTGACTTGCCTCGACTATTCCACGACCAATCGAGGCGTCAATTGCACCCACGACTCGACCACAAAGTTTGGCCTGACCTATTCCTACGGAACCGCGCCAGGCAACAACGGTCAGATTTCCGGCATCACGGACAGTGTGGATTCTGGCAGGAACGCGAATTATACCTATGACTCGCTCTATAGATTGACCAATGCCTTCACACCCGGCTCAACGAATTACCCCGCATGGGGCCTCTCTGAGACTTACGACCGCTATGGCAACCGCTCCGCGCAAAGTATTTCTTCCGGCTGCACGGGCATCACCTGCCCAACCAATTCCGTCACTCCGGACACAGCAACCAATCGCATTTCCGGCTCACCTTACTCGTATGACGCCAGCGGCAACATGACCAACGACGGCTCCAACACGCTCGTCTATGACGGCGAAAACCACGCCGTCAGCGCCACCAATGGCGGGAACTCAGGCGCCTACACTTATGACGGCAACGGCCTGCGCGTGATAAAAGTCTCCGGCAGCACCACCACGGTATATATTTTCTCTGGCTCCAAGGTCATCGCCGAATACGACAATGGCGCAGCCCCCGCCTCTCCTTCCCGCGAATACATTTATTCCGGCGGCGCGCTGCTGGCAAAAATCGACTCTTCGGGAACCAAGTACTACCATCAGGACCACCTCTCCAAGCGCCTCGTGACGGACTCCAACGGCAACACCGTCGCACAGATGGGCCATTTCCCCTACGGGGAATCCTGGTACAACGCCTCGGGCGACAAGTTGATTTTCACCTCCTACGAGCGCGACTCCGAATCCGGCAACGATTATGCCGTGGCTCGTTTCTACGTCAACCGCCTCGCTCGCTTTTCCTCAACCGACCCGGTTGGCGGCTCCACCGCAAATCCCCAGTCTCTGAATCGCTACACCTATGCCCTAAGCGCTCCTATAGGTCTAGTCGATCCCACCGGAATGCTCCCCGACTGCACGATCCTCAAGAATTTTCAAACCCCAACTTCCTATGAGGTTGCAGGGGGATATTCGGATGCGGAGGAGGCTTACGGCTTTTCAGCCGACGCCCCGCCGCCACCCAACTGCGGTTGGGGAGGGGGCGGTGGTGGCGGAGGCGATTGCGGCACGTTAGACGGGGCACCCCTGGATTGCAGCAGCGGCCCCGACACCGGTTTTCCCATAGGCGGAGGGAACCCATTCGATATCCTGAATAGCGACGTCACGATCTCCACGGTTAAGTACTGGAGTAATGGAGAATGGGTTGAACTCGACGACCCACTCTCGGTCCTTAACATTTTCGGCGGGTTCCCCGGCGTTTCCGGCGCCAATGACCAGATCTACCAAGCAGGCGTCTCAGCAAATCTGCTGCTCTCTGATGCCGACTGCGCAGAATTTCTTAAGATGATTTTGACCAAGGGGGGATCTCGTCCCAATCTGGACAGCTTCAGGGCCAATCTCAATGCGTTGACCATCATTCCTGACCCCAAGGGTGAAGTCCCTTCCACTGACTTCGTCGCTCATGTCCATGGCTATGGTGTCAGTGATACGGTCCATGTAGATCAGCCCAGCAGTCCGGCTTTACCCCAAGTACTGCTGCACGAAGCTTTTCACACTATTGCCTACGGCATAAGTGACGCCGGGCTTGCACAGTACACTACAGGGCAACATGTCTCCCCGGGGCCCGGCGTGAGCGTGGATCAAGCAATAAGTTTGAACTCGCATGCAGCGAGCAACGAATTTGCGAAACACTGTGACCCAGCAAAGGTAAAAAAGTGATGTTGCCCCGCAACAGTCGCGCCGTTTTTCTTCTGCTCCTGGCAGTCGTTTGTTTGCCGAAGCACTCGGAAACTCGTCCATGCTCTTGTGGCATGGCGTCTAGCGAGGGCGTCTACTACGAGGCTCCATCAGCTGACCTTGCCACTCCCGACCCCAGGGTAGTTGCAATCTCCAGAGAAGGGGACCGTGAAGCGATAGAGGTGGCCATCGATGTCGAGCACGGACGGAAAGCGTTGCGAGAAACATTAATTCGCACGCTGAACGACGGACGAACCTGGGTAAGAGAGAGCACCCGAGAAAAGAGATTTCAAGAGTTTTCTCAGTCCCCTGTTCTATACAGGGTCCCGCTGCCGGGTGTTGGTCTGGAGCGGTCGTCTGACAACGGGAAACACTGGCGTCAATCGCTCCTCCAGGTAAACAGCCAAGTCTCTGCAAAGTCTCAGAGACAATCGGTAAGTACGGATTCTTCAGACTTGCGCCTAGAGGTGGCTGCTATTCACCCCGAGAATCCAGACATTCTTTACGGTTGCTTCAGCGAAATTCCTAGGCCCGGCAGCCCATCCTCTGCGTCGAGAGAGTCGCGAGACCTCCACGGAGTTTATGTATCGAATGATGGAGGCGATCATTGGTCTCTTTTTTTCGAAGAGCGCCGACGTAGCTCCATTGAGGAACCTTGTCTGCTCCGAATCAACCCTTCCAATTCCGAGATAATGGTTACACATGGGCAATCGGGCTTGGTCATTACCCGCGATGGCGGAAAAAACTGGACGCTTGCTGGAGATCAGTCAGACCTGGAAAAGCCAGCACATCTGAAGGGTTATCGGGAGCAGTTAGCGCGGTTGAAAGCCAAGGGCCTTGCCTCTGCCCAAGAATGGCCCTTTGACTGGACCTACCTGATTGTCACAGACGTTTTATTCGACTCAAGCCAGGATTCAGTTATATATCTAGTGACGAATAAGGGTCTTTATAAAACTAAAGATGGCGCGCAGACTTGGTGTCTCATGGACACCGCAATAGAGACGCTGTTTGGCGTTAGATCCCTCTATATCGACAAAAGCACTCGAGGTCGTCTGTTCGTTGGGACCGCCAATCAAGTTTTGGTTTCTGACGATGGTGGATGTCACTTTAGAACCTTCCTCGAGTCGGATAAGCTCACTTTTGAGCATTGACCAGTTGGATTTACACCCACCAACTCGGTCAGCGTGGACAACACCACCAACCGCATCAATACCAGCGGCTACGCTTAGGACGCGAACTGATCTGCCCCCTAGTTCCGCGCAGGGAATCATACGACACACGAATGAAACAAGCATTTTCGAAGGGATTCGCTCGAACGAATTGGAACGGCTAGTTCTTCGATTTGTGCTGGTCGAACCAGCCAGCAATATAGAGCATTTTGGCGATGTGGTGGCTGGGGCGGCGGCCGATGCCGTGGGGCTCCTCGGGGACGCGCACGAGGACCGCATCAACATTCAAAAGTTTGAGGGCTTCGTAGAACTGCTCGGCTTCGGAAATGGGTGTGCGATAGTCGGCTTCGCCGGTCATGACCATCGTGGGAGTTTTCACTTTGGCGACGAGATTGGTGAGCGAGCGCTGCATGTAATTGTCGGTGTTGTCCCAAGGATTGCCGGGGAACCAGTATTTGGTGATGAATGGAATGTCGGAAGTGAGAGCGAAGCTGTACCAGTTGATGACTGGATAGAGCGAAGCGGCGGCACGGAAACGGTCGGTGTGCTCAATGGTCCAGCAGGTAAGGACGCCGCCGCCGCTGCCGCCGGTGACAAAGAGATTGCTGGTGTCAATGTAGCCCTTGGCGATGACCGCGTCCACACCGCTGTTCAGATCGTCGAAGTCATCGCCGGGATAGGCGTGATGGATTAAGTTGGCGAATTCTTCGCCGTAGCTGGTGCTGCCCCGCGGATTGGTGTACAGGACGACGTAGCCCATCGAGGCCCAGACTTGCTTTTCGAAGTCGAAACGGCCGCCGTAATCGGCGAAGGGGCCGCCGTGAATTTCAAGAACAAGAGGGTACTTCTTGGAAGGCTCGAAATCCGGCGGATGGATGATCCAGCCCTGAATCTTGCGCTTGTCTTTGGACGATTCGTACCAGATTTCCTCGACGTGGCCGGGCTTCTTCTGTTCAAGCAATTCTTGATTGAAGGAGGTGAGCACCTTCATCGCTCCCATGTTGCTGATGGCAATGTCGCCGGGATTGTCGGTACGACCGTAATTGAGAGCGATCAGACCGTTCCGGGCCACCGAAAAAGAGCCGCCGCCGTAAGCGCTGGTCGTCGAAGCGAGGTGGTCGGCAATTTTCTTAAAGGCGCCGTCCAGTGAGGAAAAGCAGATTTTTGTATCGCCTTGATCGTCGTAGCGGAAATAGACGCCGCTGTTGTCCGGCGCCCACTGCGGCTCCTGGACATCACGGTCGAGCTTGTCGGAGATGGAACGGGAACCCGTGCCATCGCGATTCATCAGGTACAGTCTTGTGGTTTGGTGGCCCTGGTAACGATCGTCGTAGCCAGTGTAGGCGATGAATTTCCCATTGGGCGAGACGACGGGAGAATTGTCGGGGCCCTTGCGATTGGTGAGCGCGCGAAGGGAGCCGTCCGCGACGCTGAACTCGTAGACTTCGGTATCAAGATATTCGTGATCGGATTCGGGATGACGGTTGACGGAGACGATCAGGTATTTGCCATCGGGCGTCCAGGTAGCGCGGGATGGACCGAACTCGTTGCCGCCGTTCGGGAAGTTGCCATTGGTGACTTGACGCGGGGCTCCGCCTTCGCTGTCGACAACGAAGATTTGCATGTAGCCGGGCTTCAGATAGCCCGTGCCATTAAAGCGGTAGACCAGGCGGTTGTAGGCGGCGGGAGGATCGGCCCACTTCGCCCCAGAGGGCGGGGCGGGCAGGTCGGCGAGGTGCGGGCCTTTGCCAGAAACAAGAGCTGAGAAGGAGAGCATTTTCCCATCGGGAGACCAGTTGATGGCATCGGGGGCTTGCTCGAGATTGGTGATGCGCGCGGTTTGGCCGGTGTCCATCCAGCGGATGTAAATCTGTTGCTTGCCGTCGGCGTCGGAAAGGTAGGCGAGGCGCATGCCATCAGGCGACCAGCGCGGAGAAACGTCGCTGCGATTGTCGCTGGTGAGCGGGCGATGATCCGTTCCGTCCGCGTTGATGATCCAGAGATTCGAGTAGCGCTTGTCGGTCATGGGATCGGCGAAGCGGCGCACGTAAACAATTTTCTTTCCATCGGGGGAAATCTGCGGGTCCGTCGGGAGTTGAATCTGGAATTCATCCATGGCGGACAGTTTGTGAGAAGCATCTTGGGCCCAGAGAAGAGGGCTTGAGCCAATCGTCAGTGTTACGGCCAGAAGAGCAACGGCGATGCGCGCTTTGGGTGTCATACGGAAGGACCTCCTCGCGCGAGGAGTTAACAATGCGAATGCCGACATGTCAAGTTGAGAGAGAAAGAGGGACGGGTGCGGCGAGAAGCAGTGCTTTACACTTCTGTCGTCGCCGTCAAAGGCAAACGTTGCGCTACCCGCCACGTCTTTGCGGGTTCAACGCTCCACGATTTGCCCGCTGACCGGTACAACGACCTTTGGAAATTCGCGGTCGTTGGTGTCGATGACAATCGACCCCTTCATCGGACCAATGCGGACTTTTTCGGAGACTAGAGTGATTTCCACCTGGTACCGATCTCCCTTCGGCCCTCTCTCCGACTTGAGGCTCAGGCCTGGAACATCGCTGCTCAGTTGTACTCTGAAACCCGAGCCCCCTTCCTGGTGGATCATCAGGGTCATGGCCGCGCCGCCAGCCTCGGCCGCGCGCCAGGTTCCGAAGTCCACGACGTCCGGGAAGGTGTGCACTCTTTCGTATAGATAGGTGTTGGCGTCCACGTTGAGCACCGGCATTCTCTTGCTCGATGTCCTTATTCGCATGGTGTCGGTGGTTTTCCCGCCGGGGCCGTTCGGGTTCAAGGTCAGAGTCAAACGGTAGCGTTGACCCCGCTTCAGCGTTTGGAGTTCCGTCGTGTATCTCTCAGTTGGGTGCTCAACCTTTTCGATACGCAATGGCTCTGGTTCGTGATTCACAATTTCGATGGCCGCTCGGTTGCCACGGCCCCTCTGTCCGGCAACAAAGAAAGCGGGCATCGGAGACAGTTGAATCGCCGGAACTGCGCGGCCCGAGAAGCTCAGGCTCGCTTGCGGCAACGCAGGGTCATTGAGGAAGACTAGAATTGCTCCTTCAAACTCTCCTTCCAGATTCGCCGTCTCCAGCTTGAAGTGGATCCTGCCTTCCGCGCCCGGTGCCACTTCATGCGGCATTTGTGTAACCAGCAGAGGCGTCGTCATGCTGACCTTCTGAATCAACATCGGCGCCAAGCCCTGGTTATGGAGAACGAAGCCGTGCTCTATCACGGCTCCTGATATGACCTCGCCAAAAGCGAAATGTACCTCGGGGAAAACCGCTTTTGGTCCGTCAGAAACCCCACCAGGTGATGCGAAGGCTTGCTTGGCCGTTGCGGAGTCTTGCGCGCCAGACGGCACCACGGTGTGTGACGAGCCACAAGAGGCAATGAGGGGAGGTAAGGCGAGGAAAATAAACCTTCTCGTGGCGCGAGAAATCACGAACGCTCTCCCGGTGAGTTTTCGGCGAGGCCGAGTTCTGTCTCGGCCTCGCCGACCTTTGCGGTCTTCGATGATTAACTAGTTCAAATAGAAGCGAAGCTGCAAGAGCTTGTTGCCGTAATTGTCATAATCCCAGAAGAAATTCAAGAACCCGCCTTGAAAGAGAGCAACGGTCTGAAGGGTTTTCATATCCACGAGCGACGTCAATGCATCGGTCACATTCGTGAACTTATTCGGTTTCATTCGAACGAACATAGCCTTGTTCGTAGAGCAAACCAACACGCCCGTGGGGTCGGTCGCGCAAGTGGTGAGTGTAGAGTACCCGCCCGGCTTTCCTAACGCTCGCGCCCAAACGTTGTAAGATGCCGTGTCACCCACAGTGCACGGAACCAATGTGGTGTTGGTAGCGGTCGTGATGTTGGTGTTGCACGGAAGCTGGAATACCGCGCCTTGTTTCGCGATCTGGATCCCGTTACAGTCGTAAGCCGCATCGAAGGCGTTTCCGTCACAGACCGCGAAAGACCCTTGCGTCAGCCAGATGTCTGCGCCAGGAGCAGGATCCGTGTCAAGTGGAGTACCTGGCTTTGAATAGAGGGGAACGAAAATCGTGTGACGGTCCGAACCAGTCAGCGGTGCATTCTTGCCGTTCGTTACGCCGATAACGTTCAAGTTGTAATGAGGCCCGTTGGATGTAATGCCGTTCCCGTTCTGGGCAAACCCTGGGATTGAGAGTACTGCTGCACCTAGCACTGCTGCACCTGCGAGAAGTAGCAACAGTTTCTTCATTTTTCCCTCCGTATTTTCTGGAGCCTAATAAAGCGTGTTGCAGCTGGAATTCGCGCTCGGGAGGTAGTCGTCAAAACGGAGTACCCCTTGGTGGGCTTGGTAAAGGGATAGTAGGCCCGTGGACCTTGAGATAATACTGTCCTGAAGACCCGTTTTGGAGCAAGGGACTCGTCGTACTAATCTCCGGGAGCCGGTCGAGAAAGTAGCGCGTTGGGTCCAATCGATGGCTGGACGGACACCTCATAAATTCCGCCCTTATCCATAATTTCGGGGCAACGCACAAGTGTTTGGGATGGACTGGGAATGAGAAGTCGGCAACGCGGGATGTGGTCCGCGTTGTCATCTCGGCGATTGTTCCCGAATGACGCGCTAATCGGAAACTGATGCCTCCAGAATCCCTCTGCCCGCCCCGAGCACGTTGGGGACCGGGTCGGGGCATCCCGAATGCAGCGAATTCTTCGTCGTAGCAGCGCTTTACACTTCTGTCAGGGAGAGGAACGCGAACAGGAAATAGAACGAGGCCGGATATTGGTCCGGCCTCGCTTCAGGACAAGAACGCTGGAAAGGAGCGATTCGAACGTTCGCCCGCTCGGGCGTCAGTACTTGCTCCAACTGAAGGAATCGAGCATGTAGTTGCTCACGTTGTAAAGCTTCTTCTGCAGATGGCGGTCATAGGAAAGCGTCACACCGCCCGCATCCTTGATGTACGCGCCAATCACAGCTCCGTACCACTCCCCTCCCGCGCTGTTAAATGAGATTGTGGCGTTCGGGGCGTTGACGACTGCTGAGGAAGTCGCGCTGCCTTTCAGGCTGATCGTTCCAGATCCCGCATAATTGATTTGCAAGAGCGACGGATCGTAGCTTGGGTTGGTCATGCCGCCTCCCGTTAAATCCACCGCGGTTGATTGACCATTCCCGGTTACGTTTAGAATGACGGGGCCGTATTGATGGGTTACGGGATCAGGAGCAATCACAATCGTGCCCTGCCCTTGCTCGGACAAGGTGTTGATATTGTAAGTTCCCGGGTAGAGCGTGATCGTTCCGTTCCCGTTTATGTTGATATCTCCGTAGGTGCACGGGCTCGCGACGCAAGGACCGAGCGTCTGCGTACCGCTGATGTTGTTGCTGTTCGGAGGGGGATCGACGGGCGTCGCGTAGGTCACCGGTTGCGGCAGAAGCTTGAAGCCGCCAGTCACGACGGCGCCGCCGTTGTCCGTCCAGGCGGTTACCCCGCCCTGCGCGCATTTGCCCACGCCGCTGCGGGGCGTGGACATGCTGCCGTAGATCGTGGTACCACTTCCATTCTCGTTCAAGTTTCCGTTGGAGCCGACATTGCCGTACGCATTCATGATCACCGGGCTGCCAGTGACTAGATTCACTGGTGCGGCCGAATCGTAGCTGTTGGTCGTCGCGCCGCCCGAGAAGTCGAGCGCGCCGCAGTTGTCGTTGGTCGCGAACGCCGCGTACATAAAAAGCGGCATACCCTGCTGTTCCAGGACTGCTGAAACTTCCACCTGCGCATTCCGGACGCTCTTGATGTTCCCGTCCGCGATAATCTGCCAGGTCTGGATGATCTTAAACGCGGCTGGGCCGCTCACTCCGGCGAGTTGTACCTGCCGCATGGACAGCAGCCTGGCGGAGGCCGTATAACTCACCGCGCCAAAGCCCTGTGTCAGCGTGCCCGGCACTTTGGCCGCGAAATCGCCCGCCACCGCAGCATTCGGATAATTTGAATTTGCCAGCGTGGTGGACAAAACCACGTCCAAGCCATTGGCATTGTTTTTGACCGGCGATTGGGTCATGTCGTAGTTGGCAAGCGGGTCGCCCGGGCCGCCCGGCGGCGCGTACGTAAACATCAAGTAGTTGGCAGTCGAGTTGATTCCGGCTTCCGCGCCGTACCGTCCCTGGGTCATCATCCGGTAGTTGCTGCTGGTCCACGTCTCGGACTGCGCTAGAAACATCAGCGAGGCAGCCATCACCGACAGAATCAGCAGAAAGATCAGTGCGAAGATAAGAGCGGTTCCCTTTTGGTTGCGTCGATTCATTTTCATATGGTGGTTTCTCACTTTCTGTTTCTTAGTGTCCCATCAGACCTAGACCTGTCTGCCCCGTGGAACCTGACTGTACGACGCTTGGCTGTGGGGCGAGGTTTGATACCGACGGCGGCATGGTCTGGACGCGGTCCGTCAATTCGGCGTTAGCTAATTCCCAGGCATTGAAGACGTTTCGCGGCGAAACGTTCAAGAGCGCTTTCGTCTCGGATTGAAACTGGTTCGTCTGCGGGTCGCGATTCTGGGTTTGTTCGGTCAAAGTCACGGCTACACCAGTCACGAAGGTATCAGGGCCGGTGTTCGTCAGGACGGTTTGCGTCTGGTAGGTGAAGCAGGGCACGGGATTGCCGTTCTGATCGGGGGGGTTCGTTAGAAGGTTGGAGAGCAGGACCTTGCTGGGATCCAACGTGGCCTTCAACACCGCATCGTATGGCATTTCATTTCGCAGGAGCACAGGGCCAAGGCCAAGGTTATTGGTTGGGTCGCACGTATATTCAACGTACCGCATATTGCCATCCCCGTTGATGTCTCCGTAGAGCTTCAGGACCGTGGGGGTAGAACCGCAAGGGACTCCAAGGCATATCGTCGCGGGTGGCACAATACCTGTCGCGAATGCGCCCTGCGCGGTAACGGGGTTGCCCGGTGCTCCCCCCGTGTGGTTATAGTTGAAAGTGGCGCTAATAGGATTCGTGCAAGGGTTGCCGCAGATCACCGTAACGGTTTCCTGGTTGATCCCCGTATCCACGACGAGCTGTTCGCCGTTGAAAATGTTCGCAACGGAACTCAAAGAGACCGGCTGCGTCCATGGAACATCGGGCACAGGAAGGGCCACCTGTGTCGTCATATAGAGAGGAATCGTTATTCCGGTAGCTGGATTTAGCGGCAGCGAAACCATTCCCGCCTGGCCGATTTCCTGCTGCAGCAATTCCGTTGCGCTGCGCACGCTGGTGTGCATCTCGGTGCGGTTGGCGATGGTGCCCTGGGTCTTCATGAGTTGCATCATCCCAGCCATCACGATCCCTGATACAGCCAGCAAAACGACGAGCGCTACGAGTGTTTCCAGCAGCGTAAATCCCGCGTGCCGTCTCGGTGTTTTGGCATTCCGCTCTGTATTGGCCTTCGACACATTCCCTCCTTAGAACGGCCAGGTCTTCAACGCGGTGACCGTGGACTGGGGCACAAGAACTTGTTCCCCCACCGCCGCGCGAACCTGGACCCTGACTGAAATCTGCTTCATGGCCGTGGTTCCAGCAGGCACGGAGATTTGCCAGACACGGATGTATTGCCAGGCCCCTCCGGCGCCGCCGAGAAGATTCCCGCTCGCGTCCAGGTAGTCCACATAGCCAGCCACTGGGGCCGTGGTGCTCAAGCTGCCGCCCGTCAATGGAGTCGGTGGGGTTGTCGCGGGGTCGCAGCCCGCCAGCCCCGTTCCTCCGGCCCCCGCGGCCGGGAAGACCGTGGTATCTGTACCTGTGCCGGGGCCGCCTGTGCCATCGCAGGAGTCCAGGGCGAGCAGTTGCTCCATCTTATCCTGCGCGTATTCCGCCGTGCGCGCACCCAGGTGCCCCTGGTTCTCCGTGGTTGACAGGGCAATCACTGCAAGCCCCATCACCCCGGCCGCCACGATGAGCAGCACCCCGAGCGCGACGATCGTCTCAATGAGGCTCATGCCTGCCTGAGCTTTTTTCATATTCTTGCCATTTCCCTTTGCGCGGTGAATTTTCATGAGTTCTTCCTCACCTGTGAGACCAGGGGTTGTTTCCAGCTGGGGCATTTACGCTCGCAGCCCAGACTTGGATGGAGCCCGAGGTGTTCGCTGTCACGCCATAAACGGTATTGAGGTCCGTAATATAGAGCGCACCATTTCCATACGGCGTCGGCGGGAAACCGTCGATAGGAACACCTCGCGAATTGAAGACCAGGCACTTCGCGTTGGGCTTTGTGCCGCCATTGCCGTCGCCGATAGTGCAGTCGGGTGCCTGACTTATAGCCGCCTGTGTGTTCGGAGGAGGAGCCCCCAAGCCGGCAAATCCAAACGTGACACCCTGCGATAGAGGTTGAACGGGGCTCGTGCCGTCTATGGTGCAACGCGGACTACCAGCGGCATCGAGATCGCCAATCGTTTGCCAGCAACCAGCTGTCTTACTCCACGTTTCCATGTGGAAGGTGTTGGCAGCGAGATCGGCGTATGCTCGGGCATGAGAAAAGTCCGCTGCCGCCTGCATCTTTGCCCCTGCGATCAAGCCGTTGATCTCGCGCCCATCCCCCGACATCCGCAGATAACGAACCGTGGCCTGGTAGCCGGGGATCGCCATTGCCGCAATGACCATCACAATGAAGATGACGATGATCGTCTCGATCATGGTGAAACCGCTCTGTTTGGGGCTCTGCATTTTTGATTTCGCTTGCATGCTTGTCCCTCGCCTGACTGAGAGGGGAGGGCACTTCAAGAGCCAACGCTAAGGACTGGATAAGTCGTGTTAATACAATGTCTTAGGGAAAAGAGAAGAGAGGACTTTCCGCGGCAAATGGGCAGCTTGGGTAGAAACGTAACAAGTTGGGGAGGACTCCGGCTCTGATCATCTACGGCTTCGTCAGTGCCATGGGGTACCGCGGAAGCAGCGAGGAAATCAGGATCTAAGACACGTCGTGGAATCTCTTACTGGGGTATTTCGTGGAAGGAGAGGATTCTGTAGCTGCTAGTCGGCTGCGCCTTCTGGATCCAACAGGAGCTGTATCGAATGCCGTTGCCTTGCATATCGTCGTGGAACAGTACGGATGCCCCACCCAGATTTGGATCGGGTAACGCAACTCCTGATGGGTCATTCGTTTTGGCAACGAAGACCGCGCCGTCAATCTCACGATTTCCTATATTATCTATATTGTTTATCTTTCCATCGCCTATAACTAGAATAATGCCATGCCAACCGTTGTCTGGGTCCATGGTGAAAGTGCCGGTCACGAGGAGAAGCCCGTATCCCGTGTTGCCCCAGTGCGTCAAATCCAGATCACCGTTCGAAACCACAGTCATCATGTTGGATGGAGACATGCCCAGGTTAGTCATATAGGCGGTCTGGGTCGCCGCGGAGCCTGCTGGGACGACGGCATCTGCGGATTGAATAATGGTCTGAACAATGGCGTTGAGTTGACTCGGCGTTTGGAATGGGTTCAGGGGCCAGACATCCGGCGCGGCACCCAGGCCCGTGTAATCCCATCGAACCGGGGATGGAGGAGATGGAGGAATGCCGTTTTTTACAGCAGTGACGGCGTTCCCGGAACTGCCACCCGAGTAGTCGCCGTAAATACCGATCGCCCTAAATGCCGACCCGAGGATAGGATTGCCGTTGCAATCCTGGTCATCCCCCTTCACCGCGTACCCATTGTTTTCGGCTGGAGCTAGAAAGACTGGGTCACTACCTGGGCTGCCCGATAGGGTCAGTGCCGCAAGGAAAGGAGGCAGTGTGATTGGTACCGAAGCAACGAGGTACTGAACCATCTTCTGGCTGCCGTTGGGCAGGACCGCAAGCGAGGTGATCTCCAGCACCTGATTGCCGCTGGATTGATTGTTGGTAAAGCGCGTGCCATCGTAGTAGACGGGCGTAGCCGAGTTCGGGTTGCCGTCAAAGTTGATGCTGAGGGACTGCTCCGAGACGCCGTTGATGCGCACCCATTTGTAAGAGGGACCCTGAATACCGCCAGCGTTGGAGACGGAATTGACGTTGGGAGCAGGATTGGGCATCGGGTAGGTAGCAAACTCAGTTTGAAATTCCCTATCGCCATAAGTAGAAGGGGGATCCCAGGGCGTCACGTTTTCCCCGCCCGCAGCATTGATGATGTAGACGGGGCTGCCGACGGCAAACGGTGCGCCAGGCGCCGGCAGGAAGCCCGGCGGCGCAGTGCTCTTGAACGAGTTGGGATCCTTCGGCGAAAGCCGCCCACGGCCCTCTTCGAGGCCCGCGAGCGCCGCGTAGTACACGGCCGTAGCTGCGCGGTAGTTGCCGGCAATGGCGGATTCCGTGCCGGAAGAGACGAGCAGCGAAATGGCCACGACGCTGATCAGCAACAAGATGAAAATGGAAATCAGCAGGGCGATTCCTGCTTCCCGGCGGTCCCTGCGAATTGAGTTTCGTGCTCTCACGGAACCTGGCCAGGCCTCACCGATTGGGATTGACGCGCCGTCCACGGCCGCTCAGTTGTACCAGGCGCGGCTGGCCTGAAGTGGCATCCGGAAGCGGAGCCGCAACGATCAGCGTAACGACGACATCCCGAATGTTCCTCGGCGAATTGTCAGCTAACGCCGCGGGGCAAGCCTTAGGTGCCGCCTGCGGGGCGGTTGGAGTGTCACAAGTGTAGCTGAAGATCGGCACGGGATTCCCTCCGGGAAACATACCTGGATAGGCGGCTATCATCTGTGCTGTGGGCGCGTTGTTGACAACATTTTGAACGAAGGGCGCAAATTGTCCATTGTTGGTGGTGTAGGGATCCGGGTCCACGTTCCACGTCTTCGGTGCAGTGCCACGCACGAGCGTCGTCGTTCCCTGCTGCAATTGATACCGCACCCACGACACCCCTGGGTCCTGAGGATTGATCTTCGTCTCGATGATCAGGTCGAAGTCGCCCGGCGTGATGCAGTTGCCCCCGATTGTGCAGGGGGTTCCGGTGGGATTGGCGTTGGTAGGGTAGCCCGTGCTCCAGGCAAAAGGGGAGTCTGTAAAGTGGGTATGGTTGCCATCGTTGAAGCTGGGCGGTGGATAGCCGGAATCATTGACGTCGCGCACGATCTGGTCCAACCCAAGTCGCGCTTCCTGAAAAGAATTCAATACCTGCGCATCGGTCTGATACCGTTGCTGGGAAGTGCCGAGCAGCGTGAACGCCGCGCCACAGACGAGAAGAAAAATCCCGAGGGCGGTCAGCAATTCGATGAGAGTAAAGCCGCGTTGCTCCGTTTTGGTGCGAATCCGACTCATTATTCCTTCGCTTTAATGGCATCGAGTGTTATCGGCTGGAAATAGCCGTTGCCGCCCGCTTGCCGGACACCCAGAATGAAACGCTTGGAGTATACGGGTCCGCCGTTCCCACTTACGATCACGGCCCAGCGCACATCATAGGCCGTAGCTCTTGGGTCTGTCGGGTCTCCGAACGTGAAGTTAAAACCGGTAACGCGTGTTGCCACGAAATCAATCTGCGCAAGGTTATTGATGACGACCACAGGACTCCCCTGGTTGGTGTTGGTGGGTGTGGGGTTGCCAAGCTGGCAGACATGTGCGGGTGTGGTCGCATCCGTGAAAACAGTCGAATTGAGCGGCTGATCCAGCATCTGGTCCAGTTGGCGCTGCGCAAAAACCAGGGCGGCGGAGTCGTTGCGATTGCGGTAGTTCAGAAGGATCGAGGCCGGTACGAGTTGGGCGACAGCTACTAGCCCCACCAACAGGATAACGGTGGCGAACAGCATCTCAAGGAGGCTGAAGCCCCGCTGCGTTCGGACAAGTTTTGCAAGCTGGGAACCCATTTTTTTGTCGATCTTATTCCTCAACTAATTCTCTGCCAGGTATTTGCCCCGGGCGGGGCGGACCAGATCTGCGTGCCTCCCGTGGGAAGAAGAAGCACGGCGCGATAGCCAAAGTCGGCGTTGGCCGGGCTGCCCACGTAGAGCACATAGACGGTGGTC
>Ga0209180_10000142_pt1 | contig 31725 bp, 25 predicted proteins | sample CZO8metaG_3_FD_188355 | JGI IMG/M metagenome (GOLD analysis project Ga0209180, IMG submission 188355) | Vadose zone soil microbial communities from the Eel River Critical Zone Observatory, Northern California, USA - CZOApr15con2H2.8 metaG... | ecosystem: Environmental > Terrestrial > Soil >...
GACTACAACGCCTTCCTCCATGCCGTCCAGTCCGACCAGGCCCAGCTCTTCACCCTCATTGGACCCTAACACATGGCCCTGCAACTATTTCCAGTGACTTTAGTGTCTGTGCCAGCCTCCCCTTCGCGTTCATGCGCGTATTTGCCTTGACTTCGGGTTACTCTGTGTTATACTTCCTCTTGGGTATATTTACGTCACCGTGGATGTACCCGTCGCCCAAAGCCCAGAAGCCAGTTTTCCCCATTTGACCTTAACTCTTTTCTCTTGATGAGCTTGCGCATTCTCTTGCAATTGCGCGCTCTTGTGCGTTTTTTGGACCCTTTAGAATCAATAGTTTACACACTCTTTTGCATCACGTGATTTCAGAAGTCCTTTGCAATCTGTCGATTCCGCACTCTTTGCGAAAAATAGGGGGGTGTACCCCCTCCTGGCTCTGGACTTCGCACGCTGGTCGCTTTTGCGCAATTTTGGCGGCAGTCCAAGTCAGGTAGAATCAACATTTATGAAAAACATAGGGGAGGGGTAGCCAGGCGGCTTTCAGCCTTGTGAGTGCCCGGATTCTCTGGGATCTAAATAGCCAGGATCTCTTTCTCTTTCGCAGCGCTTAGATCCTCTATCTTCTTCGTCTCCGTGTGGGAGACTTTTTCCAGCTCTTCCAGCGCCCGCTTGTGATCGTCCTGGCTGATCTTTTTCTCTTTCTCCAGTTTGTCGATCGCCTCTTTGATGTCGCGGCGGATGTTGCGCACGGCCGTGCGATGGTTTTCCAGTACCTTATGGAGATGCTTCACGATTTCCTTGCGGCGCTCTTCGGTGGGCGCGGGCATCGGCACGCGCACGATCTTGCCGTCGTTCGTCGGGTTCAGCCCCAGGTCCGATGTCCGGATGGCCTTGTCGATCAGCGGCACGACACTCGGGTCCCACGGAGCGATCACCAGGAGCGTGGCCTCCGGCACGGTCACGGTTCCAAGCTGGTTCACCGGCATCGGCGTGCCGTGATAATCCACGCGGACCGCATCCAGAATCGCCGCATTCGCGCGGCCCGTGCGCAGCGTGCCCAGCTCCTTGCGGAAATCGTCCACGGCTTTTTCCATGCGCGTCTTGGCCGCGGCCATCGCGTCTCGTGTATTTCCAAACGTCGTCATGATTCTTAGTCCTTAGTTCTAAATTTTCGGTTTTCAGCTAGAAAAGGAGTGCAACAAATGATTCCAAGTCTACTGCCGGTTTCCGGTTCTCACTAACAACTAAGAACTGACCGCTAAATAACTGTTCCTATGCCGGCGTCACCTTCGAGCCCACGCGCTCGCCCAGCACCACCCGCTTGATGTTCCCATGTTCGTTCATGTTGAACACCACGATCGGCATGCCGTTGTCCATGCACAACGAAATCGCCGTCGAGTCCATCACCTTCAGGTTCTGGTTCAGCACTTCTCGGTAAGAAATCGAGGCAAAGAATTTCGCATCCGGAATCTGCTCCGGATCGGCGTCGTAAATCCCGTCCACGCGGGTAGCTTTCAGAATTACGTCCGCCTTGATTTCCATGGCCCGCAGCGCCGCCGCCGTATCGGTCGAAAAGTAGGGATTCCCCGTGCCCGCCGCGAAAATTACCACACGGTCTTTTTCGAGGTGCCGCATCGCGCGCCGCCGGATGAACGGCTCCGCGACCTCTTTCATCTCGATCGCGCTCAACACGCGCGTATAGACTCCTTCTTTTTCCAGCGCATCCTGCAGTGCCAGGGCGTTGATGACCGTCGCCAGCATGCCCATGTAGTCGCCGGTCGCGCGATCGATTTCAAAGCCTTTCTGCCGCGCCCCGCGGAAGATATTTCCTCCGCCCACCATGATCGCCGTTTGCACGCCCAGTTGGTGGACTTCCTTCAGCTCGCGCGCGATGGCCTGAATCGTTTCGCCATGGATGCCGAATCCTTGCGGTCCCTGAAAGGACTCTCCGGAAAGCTTCAGCAGGATTCTCTGATATGCCGGCTTCGCTTTTTTTGCAGCCTTCTTATTGTCGTTTGTTCTCTTGATCGCCGCCATGAGTCTCCGGGGAACGCCGCCCAAAATCCGGGGAATTGTAACAAACTATCTCCGCCGCCGCACTCCGCGAAACGCCCGGAAAGAAAAAGAGCGCTCGGGCCGGCCCGCAGCGCTCTGAAAGATTGCCGTTGGAAGGTCTGCTCTTTACTTGACGGTCGGTGCCGGAACGGGCGCCGTTTCCGGTCCCGGCCCGGAGGATGTGCCGCCAGCCTCTTCGCCGACCTTGAAGCGCACGAAGCGCCGGATGGAAATGTTTTCGCCCAATTTCGCGATCGCCTGCGTGATCATCTCGCCTATCGTGACGCTCTCGTCCTTGATGTAGTGCTGTTCATAGAGGCAGTTCTCCTCGTAGAACTTTTCCATTTTTCCGCTGACGATTTTTTCAACAACGTTCTCTGGCTTGCCGGTGGCCAACGCCTGTGCGCGATAGATCTCGCGCTCCTTCTCGAGCATCTCTGGCGTCACTTCCTCGCGCCGCACGTAACGCGGATCGAGCGCGGCCACGTGCATCGCAATGTCGTGGCTCAGTTGTTGGAACGCTTCCGTGCGCGCGACAAAATCCGACTCGCAGTTCAGCTCGACCAGTACGCCAATTTTGCCGCCCGCGTGAATGTAGCTGCCAACGAGTCCTTCGGACGCTTCGCGCATGGCTTTCTTCGCGGCCGCAGCCTGTCCTTTCTTTCTCAGGATGGCGATCGCTTTCTCGATGTCCGCGCCCGCTTCCACGAGCGCGGCGCGGCAGTCGCTGAAACCAGCGTTGGTCCGCTCGCGCAATTCTTTCACGAGTTGCGCCGGAATTTGCGTAGCTTGTTGTTGTGTACTCATCCCTTTTTCTCTTTTTTTCTTTTCGCTCTTTTGAGATTTCTTGCGCGACGCCATTGTCTGCAAAACGGCCCGCCCCGAGCCGTTCGGGGCGGGCCTCGCAAATTTCCCACCCACGCTGTTCGCTTAGCGTTCTTCCTCGTCCGGCGGAACCGTTGTTTGCGCTCCTTCGGCCAGCGGCTCGGCGCCTTCCACGAAGTCGCCTTCTTGCTTTTCGTATTGCTCGTAAGCGCTCGTATCCACGTACTCCACGCCTTCGACCAGCGCCTGATCCTCCGCCGATTTCTGATCCGCCACCTGCGATAGCTGGTAGGCGTTGTGGCCTTCGAGCACGGAATCCGCAATCTTGGTCGTGAACAGCCGGATGGCGCGCAGCGCGTCGTCGTTCCCCGGAACAATCCAGTCCACCACGTCCGGATCGCAATTCGTGTCGACCACGGAAACCACCGGCACGCCCATGCGCCGCGCTTCCTTTACCGCGATCTCTTCCGCGTTGGAATCGATCACAAACATGGCGTCCGGCAACTGGGCCATGTTCTCAATGCCTTCCAGGTTCTGCTGTAGGTGCTTCATCTCGCGATCCAGCCGCGCCTGTTCTTTCTTCGAAAGTTCTTTGATGCGGCCGTCTTCCGTCATGGCCTTTAGCAGCTTCAGCCGCTTGATGGATTTCTGCAACGTCGCCCAGTTCGTCAGCGTTCCGCCCAGCCAGCGGTGATTCACGAAAAACGCACTGCAGCGCTTGGCCTCCTCGGCGACGGCTTCCTGGGCCTGCCGTTTGGTGCCCACAAATAAAACGGTTTTGCCTTGCGCGGAAAGTTCGCTCACGAAGCGGCTCGCTTCGCGGAACATCTTGAGGGTTTTCTGCAGGTCAATGATGTGGATGCCGTTGCGTTCCCCGAAAATATATTCCTTCATCTTCGGGTTCCAGCGGCGCGTCTGGTGACCGAAGTGAACTCCGGCCTCCAGCAGCTCTTTCATCGTAATTTCTACTGCCAAGTTACCTCCTAGTGGAATAGCTGTTTGCATCTTCGCCTTTCTTGACTCGTGGAGCGCCCCGATCGGGTCGGGGCTTCTTCGAGCCCAGATTCGCGCCGAAGAACAGCCTCTTGCCGGCTTCTTGCCGGCCGTGATCTCGCCCCGGCAAGCCGGGACGGAGTTCGCTGTGGTTCCGACCGCGTCGGAACCACAAAAACTAACGCTTCGTAAACTGGAAGCGCTTCCGCGCGCCCTTCTGTCCGTACTTCTTGCGTTCCTTCATTCGGGAATCGCGGGTCAAAAATCCGTTCTTGCGCAGCGACGGTCGCAGCTCCGGATTGAATCGCGCAATCGCGCGTGATAACCCCATGCGCACCGCTCCTGCCTGCCCGCCAACTCCACCGCCGTTGGCGGTCACCACCACGTCCACCTGTTCGGCCAGGCTCGTGAACTTGAGCGGCTCCATTGCGTCATGCTTCCACGCATGATTGGGAAAATAGTTCTCGACAGGACGGCGGTTCACCGTGAACTTCCCGGAGCCGGGGCGCAGGAACACGCGCGCCACCGATTCCTTGCGCCGTCCTGTTCCGAGAATCCATGTCTTGCTGTCAACTGGCGTACCCGCTGTACTCAACGCTCCTCCTAACGCTTGCAAGCCGCAGTGCGACGGTCTCGATACCTCGCCGTTCAGCGGCAACTGCCTCTCACAGCCGCTTCACGGCAGACTCAACTCCACGCCGGTTTGTTCCCCGCTAAGGCACCACTTAGAAGGAACAGCAACGTGCGGAAAAATTGCCGGGCTTTCCGGTAGAAACCGGAACACAAACATCGGAAAAGTCCGGCGCCCACAGAATCTTCTTAAACCGTCACCGGCTGCGGCTTCTGCCCCGCGTGCCGCGCCAAACCCGCCGCATCCCGGTACACCCGCAACTTCTTGGCGCGCCGCGCGCGCAGCTTGTTCTTCGGTAGCATTCCGAGAACCGCCTCGCGCACCATCCATTCCGGCTTCGTCTCTCGCGCGCGCTTGGCCGGCACCGCCTTCAGCCCGCCGGGATAGCCGCTGTGCGAGTAATAAACTTTTTGTTCGACCTTGTTCCCGGTCAGGCGGACTTTGTCCGCGTTAATCACGACCACGTGGTCGCCCGAATCCAGGTACGGGGTAAAGCTCGGCTTGTCCTTGCCGATCAGAATGCGTGCGACCTTGGTTGCCAGGCGCCCCAGCACCTGGTTCGTCGCGTCCACCACAAACCAATTTGCGCCGACTTTCAGCGCCTCGGCTTCCTCACCCTTGGCTACGTACGTCCTCATCGCGCTCGGTCACACCTTTCCCTCTAGAGACAAACATCAAGCTTAAAGTACCCTTCCAATGATGTCAACGCAGTTTACTGAGCCGGTTCGTGCCGTCACGTTGCTCGGCCGGCGTTCGAAAGGTGATCTTTGCCAAAAACTTCCCGGGCGTTCGAAACTTCCTGAGTTACATTCTACTCGGGGCAGGCGGCTCCGCCGTCGATCCACGCTTTCATTTGCGACGTAGTTTCCGCGCGTGAGAGGGGCGGCAGTGCGCGACCCGTTCCAGGGTCCCAGGCCCAGCCCACCAGCGGGTCGGTCGAGACATGCTCCAGCAACTGCGTCAAGGAGCGACCGCCCGTCTGCTGGGGATCCTTCAACTGTCGGCACAGTTCCGCCGGCGTTCGCCCGACGAAGATCATCTTGTGCTCCGCGGGCGGCAGGGACCATCTCGGATTCCCAGGAGGCATGTGGGCTCCCGGCAAATTCGTAGACTGGTGGCAGGTGTCGCAGCGCATCCCATACACGCCGTGGCCGTCTTTCCCGCGCTTCACGTTCTGCATGTGGACGTGGCTGTCGTCGCCTTGCAGCGGCGCGTCTCCCGCGGGATGGCAGTTCTGACAGCGCGGCGAGGTAAAAACTTTGTAGACCTGCAAAAACGCCGCGCGCGATGCGTCGGCATCCAGCCTCGGCGCACGCGCAGCAGCAACGCGCGCGCCGCTCGCAAACCCAGCGACCGCGGCAACGCCCACCGCCGCCACAGTCAGCAGCAGGGCTCGGCAAGTCCGGGCGTTTCGTCTCGCGATCATGACTTCGCCTCGCTTCCTCGCGCCAGCTCGCTCGTCTGAATCGGCAGCCGCCGCACGCGCTTCCCCGTCGCCGCAAAAATCGCATTGGCCAGCGCCGAAGCCACCGGCGGCACGCCTGGCTCTCCAACACCGGTGGGGTTCGCCTCGCTCGGCACGATGTGGACTTCGATGTCCGGCGATTCGAACATGCGCAGCATCGGATAGTCGTGGAAATTCGTCTGCTGCACGCGTCCTTGTTCCAGCGTAATTTCCGTCTTCAACGCCGCGGTCAGCCCAAAAATGATTCCGCCTTCCATCTGAGCCTTGACGACATCCGGATTGATGGCTCGCCCGCAGTCCACGGCGCATACCACGCGGTACACGCGCACGGTGCCGTCTTTTTCCACGGACGCTTCAACCACCTGCGCGACGTAACTGTCGAATGAAAAGTGCGTAGCAATTCCGCGCCCGCGCCCCTTCGGCACCGGCTTGCCCCAACCGGCCTTCTCCGCCGCCAGCTCCAACACCGCCAGCATCCTCGGCTGGTTCGCCAGCAGCTTGCGCCGAAGCTCATAAGGATCCTTTCCGCCGGCATACGCCACTTCGTCGAAGAATCCCTCGACGGAAAACCCAGTATGCGAGTGTCCCACCGACCGCCACCATTGCACCGGCACGCCAATTTTTGGTGAGTGCAAATCCACTTGCAGGTTTGGGATCCCATAAAGAATGTCCGCCGCGCCTTCCACTGACGTGGAGTCGACTCCGTCCTTGATGGTATAGGCCTCGAACGGTGTGCCCTGGGTGATGGACTGTCCGACTATAGTGTGGGTCCAGGCAATCGGATTTCCGTCGGCATCCAGCCCCGCGGCAAACCGGTCGTGCCACATGGGCCGGTACCAACCGCCCGCCAGGTCATCTTCCCGAGTCCACACAACTTTCACCGGGGCCTTCGCCACCTTCGCTACATGCATCGCTTCCACCACGAAGTCCGAGGCGGGATTCGCGCGCCTGCCAAATCCGCCTCCAAGCAGGGTGGTGTGAATCTGCACTTTCTCCGGAGGCAATCCGGCCACCTTCGCGGCGTTCAGTCGGTCCACGGTTTCGAATTGCGTCCCGGTCCAAATTTCGCAACTGTCCGGACGCAAATCCACCACGCAATTCAGCGGCTCCATCATGGCGTGCGCCAGGTATGGCACGTCGTACTCGGCCGTGATGGTTTTCGCCGCGCCCGCCAGCGCGGACGCTGGGTCGCCGGCCTTCCGCGCAATGGCCCCTGGCGTGGCGGATAGCTTCGAGAATTCCTCACGCATCTTCGTGGTCGACAACGCCGCGTTCTCACCGTCATCCCAGGTAATCTTCAATTTGTCGCGTCCCACCTTCGCGGCCCAGAATTTCTCCGCAACTACGGTCACGCCCGACGGCACCTGTTCCACTGCGCGAACGCCGGGAATCCTCAACGTTTCCGCCGCATCCACGCTTACCACTTTTCCGCCAAACACCGGCGGCCTCGCCACGACCGCATACACCATTCCGGGCAGCCGCACATCCAATCCAAATTGCGCCGTGCCATTCACCTTGGAGGGTGTGTCCAGTCGCCGCACCGGTTTTCCGATCAGCGTGAACTGTTTCGGATCCTTGAGCGGCACGTTCGCCGGCGGCTTCAATTGCGAGGCTGCGTCCGCGAACGATCCATACGTCGCTTTTTTGCCCGACTCCGCGTGAATCACTACTCCTTTTTCCACGCGGCAACTGGCCGCTGCTACGCCCCATTTCTGCCCCGCCGCTTCCACGAGCATCACACGCGCCATCGCTCCCATGCGCCGGAAGCGCTCCCACTCGGAAGGCGTCGTGGTGCTGCCGCCGGTCATTTGCAGGCCGAACACCGTGTGGTTGTAAGCCGCATCCACTGGGGCTGGTTCGACGGTAATCTTCGACCAGTCCGCCTCCAGCTCTTCATTCAGCAGCATCGGGAGGCTGGTGTAGATGCCTTGCCCCATCTCCGAGTGGTTCGCGATCACCGTCACGCTCTCATCCGCCGCGATGCGCACGAACGCGTTCGGCGCAAACACCTTTCCGGCTGCCGCGGCGGTCTTTGCTGCCGCACTCGCCAGCTCCGGCACCCAGGCGGAAATCCAGAGGCCGCCGCTGACGGCAGCGCTCGTCTTCAGGAAATCCCGCCGGCCCAGTTGTTGCGCTCGGGCTCTCATCGTGGCGCTCATGACGGCCTCTTTTCTGCGGCAATCTCCGCCGCACGATGGATGGCCTTGCGGATTCGCGTGTATGTTCCGCAGCGGCAAATGTTTCCGCTCATGGCCTCATCAATATCCTTGTCCGTCGGCTTGGCGTTTTGCGCCAGCAGCACGGCCGCGCTCATAATCTGTCCGCTCTGACAGTAGCCGCACTGCGGCACGTCGACTTCAATCCACGCGCGCTGCAATGGATGCGACAGGTTGGGGGACAATCCTTCGATGGTCGTGACGCGCTTCCCTGCCACTCGCGCGAGCGGCGCCACGCACGAGCGAATCGCTTTGCCGTCCAGATGCACCGTGCATGCTCCGCACAACGCCATCCCGCACCCGAACTTGGTCCCCGTCAATCCCAGGGAATCCCGCAACACCCAGAGCAGTGGCGTCGAGGGATCGTCGTCCACGTTCACCGGTTTTCCATTGAGTGTGAATGAAATCACGTTCGGCCTCCTCGAAAGTCGCACCTTAGTCCCGCCCGCCACAATGAGTCAAGCGCGGAAGCGCGTTCCAATTGCTTGCGTTCCCCAATGCTCCCCAGCGTATTGCCACTTCGATGCGCTCGCCCTCCGCAAGGGCACACAATGAAGTTCTCCCTTGCGATTTTCTCCCTCGAAGATTCCTGGATGCGGCCTAGTTTCCGCCCCCTTCTCGCTGCCTTAGGACCAAGAATTGTTATTCCCAAAAAAGCCGGGATTGAGTACACTCCTCTGCAAGCGGCGTTACCCGTCGCCGGTTTGCAATGCTACGAACGGATTTCGACACCTCAGCGTCGACTCGGCTCTCTGGGGCGGTAAGCCCTGTGTCTGGCTATCTGCGACCTTGCCTCCCCGTCATTTTGATATCCTCCTGCCTCGTTTTTGGCGCGACACGATGCACCGCTCAGGATGTCGCCGAGGCTGCACGCCAGGAACGCACGTGGAAGGAAAGTCAGCAGAAAAAACCCAAGCACGTGTACACCGACCAGGATTTGAAGCGCGCGCAGATTCTCACGCCGGAAGATCGCGCGCAAGTAGAAGCAAGGAAGAATCAGCCAACTCCTCCGGCGTCGCAGAAACCGCAAGAAGCCATGGACGCCCAATCGCTTCCTGCCAACGCGCCTCTCGGCGATGTCGCTCGTCGCTTCCGCAAACAGAAACAGCCGCAGAAGGTTCAGCAGTCCGCGGAGTTCCGTCTTCCTTTCGCCGACGCGCCGGCGCTCGCCTCCCCCAAGCCTCCGGTGCAGCCGCTGCGCCCGCCAGTTTCCAACGCTGTCCCCCGGCCGCTAGTCGCTCCTTTCCAGCCGCCAGTGAGGCGGTCGCCCTTTGAGCGCCCAAAGCTTTTGTTGCGAGCACCTTCGCGCATCCTTCCCTCGCACCCGCCGGCCGTTCGCACAGCACCAGCGCGCCCGGCCACGCCCATCGCGCCGGCCGTTACGAGTGCGGCGAAATTAAACGCAGTGACCGTAAAGGCGGGCGATTCCCTTTGGAAACTTGCACAGCGAAATCTCGGTCATGGTATGCGGTGGAGTGAGTTGCTCCCCCTCAATCCGGGGATTCGCGACCCGGACCATATCCAGGCGGGCTCGCGGATTTATTTGCCCCCCGGGGTGTCGCCTGGCCGCCCGGCAACAAAGTTCACCGTGCGGCCAGGCGACACGCTGTGGAAAATTGCGCGAACCCAGCTCGGCCATGCTTCCCTCTGGTCTTGCATCGCCCGCGCCAATCCGGACCTCCGCGATGCAAACCGCATTCACGAGGGCCAAGTGCTGCTCCTTCCCGTCGGCTGTGCTCCCTAACTAGCCTTGTTTTGCAAAGGCGACCTGCTGCAACTCAGAATAGGTAATTGGATATACGGAATCTTCAGAATTTGGTAAGTTGCTTCAGTTTTTGGGACGTCGGACCCGCCTCCTCGCCCTTATCTCCAATGACCTATTCATAAGTTATTGATATGAAGGCGCTTTGTTAGAAATTTGCTTTATACGTTTCTGGCACCGAGATTGCGAACTTTGACTGGGGCTCCGTACGCTTCACAGGGGGAAAACTCTGATCGAAGATTAGAGATTCCGCCGAACCGCATAGATTCTGCGGTGTTTTGATCCCCAGTTAGCACTCATGATAGCCGTTCTGGGCGTTCTCACGGCCATCTGACGGAGTGTTTTTTGCCAGGAGGAACGGAATAATGGAGGTTCATGTGAACAAAGCGTCGATGATTCGAAGGGTGTTCTTAGGCCTATTCTTCTTTGTCGTACTTTTCGCTGGGTTGGGCAGCGCCGCGTTCGCGCAATCCACTGCGGCGTTGAGCGGCACTGTAACGGATCCCACTGGGGCAGCGATTCCCAACGCCAGGGTCGTCGCGACGAACCAGGCCACGGGCGTTGAATCGGTCACAAAAACAGATTCCTCCGGGGCATATCTCTTCCCCTCCCTTCCGATCGGAGTTTATCGCATCGAGTTCAGGGCTACGAGTTTCCAAACGGCGGTGATCTCGAACCTCAAACTTGAGGTAGCAACCTCAGTCACTGAGAATGTTCAACTCAAGATCGGCGAAGCCGCGGAACACGTGGAGATAGTCGCCGATGCGGCCATCATCGAAACGACAACGAACAGCATGGGCCAAGTCATCAACGACAAGACCGTGCAGGAAATCCCGCTGAATGGCCGCCACTTCACAGACCTGACCCTGCTGACCCCCGGGACGATGACGCCGCCTGCCAACGGCTTTCTCTCTGCGCCGCTACGCGGACAAGGCTCCTTCGGGGTCAATACTGCTGGCCAGCGCGAAGACACGACGAATTGGCTGGTCAATGGCATCAATTTGAACGACAACGTTCAGAACCAGATTACCTTCCAGCCGCCCATCGATACGCTCGCGGAGTCCAAGATCGACAACTCAGCATTTCCAGCAGAGTACGGACGGAACTCGGGCGCCATCGTAAACCTCGCGACTCGTTCCGGAACCAATGCATACCACGGCGAGCTGTTCGAGTTTTTCCGCAACAATGATCTCGACGCGCGAAACTTCTTTAATACTGTGCCGACCCTGCAAGCCCCTTTCCAACGCAACGAATTCGGTGCAGACTTTGGCGGCCCTATCAAGAAGAACAAAGCGTTCTTTTTCCTTGCTTACGAAGGAATTCGCCAACATCAACTCCTTACCGTCACTAGTACCGTCCCAAGCCAAAATCAAAGAGCCGCGGTTACGTCGCCGGCAGTACAGAAGCTCTTGCCGCTCATTCCCCCTGCCAATTTCCACCAAGCCACCGATGCGTCAGCTGCCCCGGCTGATTTTACGGGCTTTACGGGAGGCACGCTGGCGAATGTGTCTCTGAACCAAGGATCTGCGGATATTGACGTCGAACTTAGACAAAGCGACCGGCTTCACGGTTATTACGTTGTTCAGAAGGACCTTCGCCAAGAGCCCACGGCAGGCGGCGCGATCCCGACCAACATTCCTGGATTTGGCGACACGCGCGACGGCTTTCGTCATCTGGCCACTCTCAGCGAAGACCATACGTTTGGCCCGGCGCTTGCCAACACGGTGCGCTTAGGTTTCAACCGTATCCATTTAACCTTCACGCCCAACGGACTGCTGGACCCCACAAAGTTCAATATCGGCATGCCGGCGGGCTCGCCGGCAGCCACGGGGTTGCCGTTTTTCAACGTCGCCGGCACCTTGGGCTTTGGCGGCCCCACCGGCGAACCGCAAGGCCGTGGCGATACCACGGCAGTTCTGAATGACACGTTGAACTGGCTCAAAGGCCGGCACTCCTTCGCCTTCGGCGGAGAAATCCGGCGCGCTTATAACAACAACATTGCAGAGAACATCGGCAGTTTTAGTTTCACGACATTGGCAAACTTCCTGGCAGACAAATCCAATGCGTTTACCGACCTGCTCGGCTCAGGGAATAACAAGATCCTTCAGCCCGCTTATGACGTTTTTGCCCAGGACAGCTTCAAATGGAAACCCCACTTCACACTGAACATTGGCCTCCGTTACGCCTGGAACTCCACTCCTTCGGAAGCAGTCAATCGCTTCACAAACTTTGACCAGGCAACCGGCACGCTGGTTCAGGCCAGCCAGCCCTATCACACGAACAACAAGAACTTGCAGCCGCGCATCGGCTTTGCCTGGGATCCTTTCAAAAATGGCAAGACCTCTGTCCGCGCGGCTTACGCCATCATGACTCAGGACCCAACAACCAATATTGTTACCGGGCTCAGCTCCAATCCGCTGTTCGCTGTGCCGCTCTCCCTCAGTTCGGCGTCGAGCAGCATCACTTTGGAGAATCCCTTCCCGGCAGGCACCGGCATCAGCCTGGGTCCCTCTGCCATTAACTCCAATTTCGACGACATGTATGCCCAAGACTGGAACCTGACAATCCAGCGCCAGATTACTTCCAATCTGGGAATTGAAGTGGCTTATGTGGGCATGAAGGCAACGCACTTACAGCTCACTCAGAACATCAATCAGCCCTTCGTCGCCGGCGCCGTCTACGGAAGTACACGCCCGTTTCCGACGCTTCCACTGACGAGTCCGGTAATTCCGGCGCAATGCGCTCCGCCCAACCCGATCTGCCCCATCGGTAACTTTAACCAGGTAAACAGCGTTGGGAACTCGAACTACAACGCCCTGTGGGCCACGGTCAACAAGCATTTCTCCCGCGGCCTCGAGTTTTCAGCTTCCTACACTTTTTCCAAGTCGCTGGACTACAACTCTCTTTCTACGGGAGAGAGTTTAATCATCCAAAACGCCTATAACCCGCGTGGCGATTATGGTCGGTCAGAGTTCGACGCACGCCACCGCTTTGTCCTCAGCGGCTTCTACGAGTTGCCCTTCAGAGCCAACCGTCTCATCTCGGGATGGCAGTTGGGCATCATCACGCAGGCCCAGAGTGGTAATCCCATCAATCCGACAATTGCCATCGGTCCGGGCCCCGGAATCTCTCTAACAGTCAGGCCGGACCTGACCGGCGCCGTCCAGACAACCGGAGATCCTGCGCAATGGTTCGCGAACAAGGCGGTTTTCGTCTTGCCCTGCGTCGCCGGAGTGTGCCATCCCGGGACTTTGGGTCGCGATGCGATCACCGGCCCTAATTTCCTCAATACCGATTTCTCAGTCAGAAAAAACACGAAAATTACTGAGAGATTGACTCTCCAATTCCGGAGCGAGATGTTTGACGTGTTCAACCATCCGAACTTCGGCAACCCTGTCCTTAACGTGGCAAGTGCATCATTTGGAAGAATTCAGTCCACGCGCTTTCCAACAGGCGATTTCGGCTCAGCAAGGCAAATTCAGTTTGCCTTGAAACTGCTCTTCTGACGAATCGACTGCTTGGCGTTTGTTCAGGTCCCATCGACCGCTTAGCTGTTACGTGTTCAAGGACTTGACTTCCAAGAGGGCGGGCTTCAGCCCGCCCTCTTTTTTCGGTGCGCGACTTTTCCTTTGGTTCCGCTTTGGGGCTCGCACCGAACCGCGTGGATCGAAAATTCTGCTAACGGACCGCCAACCACGCGGCCCCTCACGCAGTTTTCAGATACAATAGAAGACAGTCTGCAATTCGAATCATGAGGATTAGGTGATTCACCCGAACGTTTTTCACAACGACCGTCTTCTGTCCATCGAGAAGGTCCGCCTTTCTCCGGGCCAGGCCGGCCTCATTTGCGGCTGGGGCATTTTTACCACGCTGCGCATCTCCCGCGGCGAAGCTTTTGCCTACGAGCGCCACTGGCGCCGCCTCGAAAAAGATGCCGCTGTCACCCACCTTCCGATGGCCTACACTGCGGCCAAGGTCCGCGTCCATCTTCACGAAGTCATTCGCGCCAACAAAGTCACGGAAGGCTGCGCGCGCATCTATCTCGTTTACAATACCGTGGGCTTCTGGCAGAGCGACGAGAAACACCCGCAGGTCGACCTGATTATTTACACCGCGCCGCTCCCGGAGCACCGTGAAATCGTCCGCCTCGCGCTCCGCCCCGACGGCCGCCATGCGGCTTCTCCTCTCGCGGGCGTAAAAAGCATCTCGTGGCTCAATAATGTCTGGGCTGTCGCGGAAGCGAACAAAGAGGGTTTCGACGAAGTCGTCATGCTCAACGAACGCGGCGAAGTTGCCGAATGCACTTCCGCGAACATTTTCGCGGTCAAGAACGGCAAGATCCTCACGCCCCCGCTCAGCTCCGGCTGCCTTGAAGGGGTCACCCGCGGCATCCTGATGGAAATCGCGCCCGAAGCCGGCGTATCCGTCGTCCAACAGTCGCTCCGCCCCGAAGACCTCTACTCCGCGGACGAGGTTTTCATTTCCTCCACGAATCGCAACCTCATCGGCGTCGGTGAGATTGCCAGCCACAAAATTCCCGCCCCCGGCCCGGTCTGCCGCCGCTTGAACGAACTCTTCGACGCCTACGTCGAGGACTACGTCACCCGGCGCCTCGCATCCGCGGCGAGATAATTTCGATGATGATTCCGGGAATGCTGACGTAGATGCCGACCGATGGCAATCTGACTGCGTTGCAAGCCGACGCTCCCACAGACACAACGGACAAGACTGTTTTCAAGATTCTTCTGGCCATCAGCTTTTGCCACCTCTTGAACGATACAGTTCAATCGCTGATCCCCGCGATTTATCCGTTACTCAAGAACGCTTTCCATCTTGATTTAGGGCAAGTGGGTCTCATCGCCCTCACGTCGCAGGTCACTGCTTCTCTTCTGCAGCCCTTGGTGGGGCTTTACACCGACCGGCGTCCCCAGCCGTACTCCCTGGCCGTCGGCATGGGAATCACACTGATCGGTTTGCTGGCCTTCGCCATGGCTCCGACTTTCGGCACCATTCTCGCGGCTGCGGCACTGGTTGGCATCGGTTCCGCGGTGTTTCACCCTGAGTCATCGCGTGTTGCCCGAATGGCGTCCGGTGGACAGCACGGACTGGCGCAATCGCTTTTTCAGGTCGGCGGCAACGCTGGCTCTGCGTTGGGCCCGTTGCTTGCGGCGTTCTTCCTCACCAAAGGGCAATCCAGCATCGCCCGGTTTTCGTTCCTGGCTCTGCTCGGCATCGTCTTGCTCGTCAACATTGGATCCTGGGCCCGGCAGCACAAGTCGTATCAGCCGAAATCGATTTCCATTGATGAGGCCCGCCTCGCGCCCGTGACGGCTTCGGCGCGGCATCCGGTTTTGCCTGCCAAAAAGATCGCGTTGTGCCTCGCAATCTTGGTTGCTCTGATGTTTTCGAAATTCTTCTACATGGCCAGCATGATGAGCTACTACACGTTTTATTTGATGAACAAATTTCACGTTACCGTGCAAAGCGCCCAGCTCCACCTTTTCGTGTTTCTCGGCGCCGTGGCCGCGGGAACCATCATTGGCGGCCCGGTGGGCGATAAGATCGGCCGCAAATACGTGATTTGGTGCTCCATTCTTGGCGTTCTCCCGTTCACTTTGCTCTTGCCCTACTCCAACTTGTTTTGGACCAGCATTCTCAGCGTCGTGATTGGGCTCATCCTCGCTTCGGCTTTTTCCGCGATTGTCGTTTATGCCCAGGAACTCGTTCCCGGGCGCGTGGGCGCAGTCTCCGGTCTTTACTTCGGGCTTGCGTTTGGACTCGGCGGCGTAGGCGCGGCTCTCTTGGGCAAGCTCGCCGATCTAACGGATATCAACTTCGTCTATCACGTCTGCTCGTTTCTCCCTGCGATCGGGATCCTGACCGCGTTCTTACCCGATTTGGCTCCGTTCAAAACGCCTGGTCAGCAGAATCACGCAGGCTAAATACGTCCCCGCTTCCGCGTTCCTTCATCGCTAGAACTCTCAGTACGCCAACATTGCCTGCACATTGAACTTCTTACCTCGCCACGAACACCCGACAGCTACTATCCCCTTCTTTTCTAACAACTTAGACTGGCATCCTCTGGAATACTGCCTGCGTCCTTCTCAGGTAGGAGGTGCACATGCATCTACCCAAACGCAGTTATCTGATGGTGGCGGGGACCGTGCTGTTGGCGGTTGCGCTGGGCTTCAGCGCCACTGTTTACGCCGGTCACCCCGACCCCATCACTATTCCGGAACGCACGCGGATCCACGTCACCCTGGATCAGTCGCTGGCCAGCAACAAGAACAAGGCCGGCGATCACTTCCAGGCGACAGTCAACGAGCCGGTCGTCGTGGACGGCAGGACCGCCATCCCTCAAGGCACGCATGTCGAGGGACGTGTCGTGGACGCGCGCAAATCCGGACACCTGAAGGGCAGGGCGGATCTCCGTTTGGCCCTTGATGCAGTACAGATGAACGGCCAAACCTATGATCTGCGCACCACCTCGGCGGGTCGTGCCGCTGTCAGCCACAAGAAGCGGAACTGGGCGTGGATTGGTGGCGGTGCGGGCGGCGGCGCTCTAATCGGCGCCCTCGCAGCCGGTGGCGAAGGCGCGCTCATCGGCGGGCCCATTGGAGCAGGCGCGGGTGTTACCGTCGCCTACTTCACCGGGAAAAAGGACGTGAAGTATCCCGCCGAAACCCACCTAACCTTCCGCTTAGCGCAGCCCGCTACGCTCAACAATAAGGGCTAATCGGCATACCATCTCTTCCCTGGAAGGGATGGGAAGGCGGTCGGGCCGCTGCAGGTCTTGAGCTAACCATTTCAGCTCACCGGCGGCCCTCCCCGCTCACGTTCATCCCGGCTCCAGGCGGGGTGCAACTGAATCGGCGCCTAGTGCCTTAATCGTTTTACCTTCCTCGGCTACGGATCTCCCCGTTGCATTCCGCGTGCTACAATGGCGGTCTTGGGACTCACCCATGCCCGACACCGTTCCTGTAGCGGGTGAAGTGGTTCTCGAAGTCGTCTCTCCGGACGGCGCGCGCCGGTACGTTCGCATCACGCAAACTCCATTTTTGATCGGACGCGGCGCCGAAACCGGGAACCATTTGCAGCTCTCTGATCGCCGGATTTCCCGCAACTGCGCCGCGGTGGTCATCGAAGCCAACCGCTTCTATCTGGAAGATCGCGGCCAGCGCCGCGGTCTCTTCGTCAACAGCGAAAAAGTGGAGAGCCGCGAGCTTCAGGACCGAGACTCCATCACCTTCGGCCTCGACGATTCTTACGAGATCATCTTTCGCTCCGCGAGCAGTTCAGACGACGAATCGCTTCCGCAGCTTCTCACGCGTATCGAGCACATCACCAGTTCCGAGCCCACCGGCGGCGGCCTGCGCAAACTAAATCTTCTGCTGGAAGCCACCTCGCTCCTTCATTCGCAGCTTCCGATCGATTCTGTTCTTGGCACGATGCTGGATCACGCCGTCTCCGTCACTGACGCCGACCGCGGTTTGCTCCTCGAAGTCGATGCCGCCGGTGCGCTGAAAGTAAGACTCGCGCGCCGCAGCGGCGGCCTCCGCCTTCCGCCGGAAAGCCTCATGCCCAGCCAGACCGCCATCCAGTTGGCGCTCAAGCAGCAGTCTCCGGTGATCACCGAAGACCTGGCGCAAGCCGGCTTCGATTTGCAAGCAGCGCAGAGCATCGTTGCGCAGCGCCTCCGCGCCGTTGTGGTGATTCCTCTTCGCGCCATGTCCCGCGCGAACACGCACGAATCCATGATCAACATCAAGCGCGGCGAACTCCTCGGCGTTCTCTATCTGGATTCGCGGCGCCCCGCGGCCTTCTCTAAGTTGGACCGGCAGATCCTGGACGCCCTCGCGGGAGACGCCGCCAGCATTCTCGACAATGCCCGCCTCGTCGAGCGCGAACGCGAACGCCAGCGCCTTGAAGAGCAAATTAACATTGCCCGGAACATCCAGCAGGCGCTGCTCCCGCGCAATTTCCCCGATCACCCGCACTTTGCCGTGACCGGTATCAATTCCCCGTGCTTGTCGGTGGGAGGCGACTATTTCGACGTCTTTCCACTCAGCGATAGGCGCACCGCCTTTCTCATCGCCGACGTTTCTGGCAAAGGACTTGGCGCCGCTCTTCTTACCACCATGCTTCAGGGCGCGCTCTCCGGCATGACTCTGGGCACGGATCCCGCGCGCGTCTTCAACCATGTGAATCGTTTTCTTTGCGATCACTCGGAGGTCGGGCGCTACGCCACGATGTTCTTCGGCATCCTCGATCACGACGGCCATCTGGAATTCATCAACGCCGGCCACCCTTCGCCTTTCCTGATCCGCCGCGGCGTCGCCGAAGAAGCCTTCACCGAAGGTTCCTTTCCCGTCGGCTTGGTTCCCGAAGCCGAATACTGCGCCGCCTGCCTCAAGCTGGAGCCCGGCGACACGCTCGTCCTTTTCAGCGATGGTGTGACCGAGGCCATGGATCCCGATGACCAGCTCTTCGGCGTCCCTCGACTCAAGCAACTTCTGACCGGCCAGACGGAGTGTCCGCTCGAGCAGCTCCAGAAGTGCATTCTTGAATCCGTGGAGAATTTCACGCGCGGCGCTCACCAGGCCGACGACCTCACCCTGCTCATCGTGCGTTACCGCGCCACCGCGGCCGCGGCCACTACGGACACTGACCTTTCGCAGTCCGCTTCGTCGCCATCCTCCCTCTCCGCAGCTGCCACCCCCGCTTCTGCATCCGCGACGGGCTCTCCTGCTTCTGCCGCTGCTTCCGAATCGGCTTCGGCGCCCGCGTCAGTACACGCATCCGCCTCGTCCGACTCCGCTTCAGGATGATGGCTGGGCGTTTGTTTCAAGATCGTTGCGATCGTTATGCCCTTCGAAAGAGAACGGGCGAAGGCCGTGGTCATCGGCCTTCGCCCCGTTTCGACTTCGAGGAAATTTTTCTGTTACTTGAGCCTTACACGCCTAGTTCCTTGAGATCGTCCTTGGCTTGCTGCTCGGCGTTCTTCGCTTCTCCCTTTGCCTTGGCGTCCGGTTTCAGCGCATGAATTGCCTTGGTCAGGCTCAAGGCTTTCTCGCCTGCGCCTGTGCATCCAGACAGGTCAGCGCCGGTCAGCACGCCCGTCACATCGGCGCGCAGGCAATTGAAATCCAACCCAAGGTTATGGCTTGCGTGCAGCGCGGCCACACATTCATTCAATGCCGTAAACGGGGCGCATGCATCCGTGGCATTGGCGTTGGCCGCCAACAGTCCCCGCGCCTGCAATTTGGGAGTCAGCTTCTTCTCGATTTCGCTTCTGCTGGCGTTCGCATCGGTGGAACTCTTGTCTTTCTTGACCCACTTGATGGGATTAAGCGAGTGCGAACTATGCGAGGATTGCGTCGTTGCGCCTGCCGCGCCAGCGCCTGCGGGACCTTGCGCGGCGGCGCGATCCGCACCTACGGACAGAAACAGCGAGAGACCCAATGCCAAAAATACAACCAGGAACCATTGCTTTTTCATTTTCTACCCCTCTGTCGAGCGCTTTGCGATGAGACGTGAGGCGGCCGGACGCGGCCTCTTTCCCAGTAAGCCACAGGATTTGCGTGGAGAAGAAGACTCGAAAGGAGGGTACTACCCCAATCGGTCACGCTGGCCGTTCGAACAGGTGCCCTCGTTCGAGCACCGGTTCCTGTCAAGTGTTCCAAGGAGGCTGTGTTATTCGAACAAGGATGCGGCGCGAATGAACATATTGCAGTTTTTTCAGCAATTTCGTAATGCTGGCCGAAACCGTTCAAGACCTAAAGCGCAGAAAAAGGCCGTAGAGCGTCAGCCCCAGGCCGCCCAGGAATAGCAACGGCGAAAGATAGTTAGTGACAAAAGGGACCACCTGCACGGGTGGTTTCAGCGGCGCAGCATACCCGGCTGCGAAATAATAAATCACCGCCGCAAGAAGCATGTAGAGGAGTCCGCGGCGAATCTGCTGGCGCCCGTTGGAGCCCGAACGGCGAGACGCGCGCCTCTCGGGAACCATCTCGCGACAATACGGGCATTGCGTCAGATGCACGGCGATAGCCTTCCCGCAGTAGACGCACCTTCGCTTGTCACCGGGTTGATTTGCAGTAGCGGCCATCCCAGCTCCGAACACCATTCTATGCCAGGCTGGGCTGAGACGGCGGGATCGTCAAGAGAGTTGGTGACGAAGAGTAAATCGCCAATTGGTAATGACCGGTAAATGGGTGGCTATATCCCGCGCGCCGTGGTGGGAACGAGGTTCCTGCAGGTCTGCGATGCGAATTCCTAAGACTACAGTTCGCGGAGGGCGGATGCCACGGGACGCTGCGCGGCGCGAATGGCCGGGGGCATGCCGCCGAGGACACCCATGACCAGAGCGAAGAGCACGCCCATCCAAAGAAGATCAAAGGTGATCTTGAAGGCGAAGGCCAGGTTGGAAAAAGTCTGAAAATTCATGGTGCTGGTGGTCAGGCCGTTGAGGGGCAGAACGGCGAGGCAGCCTATGACTCCGCCGGTGAAGGAAATCAGCAGCGCCTCGACGAGAAAAGAAAAGACAACCGAAGGGCCCCCGAAGCCCAGCGCGCGCATGGTGGCAATTTCGCGGCCGCGTTCGGCGACGGCGGAGTACATGGTGTTGAGAGCACCGAAGACCGCGCCGATGGCCATGATCAACGCGACGAACCCGCCCAGTGTGGTGATGAGCTGGGTCATGCGCGTGGACTGCTTAGCGTAGTAGTCGATTTCGCGGGTTACGTCTACATTCAAACGCGGATCGGCGGTGAGAGTGTCCTTCAATTGTTGAAGGGCGGCACGCGACGCGAGGTGCACGGTAACGGACTGAGAAAAAGTGTCGGGACGCTTATAGGCGCCGTTAAGGAGGTGGGCGTCGCCCCAAACTTCGGAGTCGAAGGCACTCCCGCCAGCGTCAAAGATGCCCACGACTTGCCAATGTGTGCTGCCGAGCCAAATGGCGCTTCCCAGAGTCAAGCCCGAATAGGTCGCCTTGGCGTTTTTGCCGACGACGATTTCGGTCAGACCCGGCCGGAACATGCGGCCTTCGATGATTTTGACGTTGCTGCGAATGGTAAGGACGTTAGGCGCGACGCCACGAAGCTCAACGTTGGCATCAGTGCCGGTGGAACGCAACGGAATCGGCGCCATCAGGACCGCCTCCGGTGTTAGCAACGGGCCGTCGGCCCCACGAGCGATGCCCGGAGCATCCTGGATAATTTTGACCGAATCGAGAGAGACTCCACTGGTCATCTCGGATGTGGCCCCCGCGCGCGTAATGAGTGCGTTGTCCGCGGAGCCGGAAGAAACAAGCGTGGCCCGGAATCCGCGCGCGAGCGACAACATGGCAACGAAGACACCCACGGTTCCGGCAATCCCCACCACCGCAACGATTGTGGAGGTCCAGCGAGCCTTGACGCTGCGAACGTTGTAAACGAGCGGAATCGCCATTTCAGGCTCTCCTCAACGCGTTAACGACACGCATACGCATGGCGCCAATCCCCGGCAGCAGGCCGCTGGCAGCGCCAACAAAGAGGGCGAAAACAAGGCCAAGTGCCAGAAGCGACCTGGAAAGGATGAGCGGGGGCAGAAGGCCGGTGAGAGCCACGCCGATAACAGGGATGGCCAAGTAGGCGAGCGCCAAGCCCAGGAAGCCGCCGACGAGGGCGATGGCGACGGACTCCGCCAGAACGAAGAAAAGAACGGCGCGTCCGGAAAAGCCGATGGCTTTCAGGACGGCCAGTTCGGACGTGCGCTCCCGCACGGAGATCGCCATGGTGTTGCCGGTGACCAAGAGTAACGTAAAGAAAACGACGCTGCCGATGGTGAGGATTAAGAGTTCGATGTTTCCGAATTGCTTGACGAAATACGCGGCGAAGGCGGATTCCGTCTCGGTCTTGGTCTCAAACGACGAGTTGGCAAACTTTTCGTCAATGGCCTTGGCCACGCGGACGGCGTCGTCGGGGCTATCGAGCTTGACCACGTACCAGCCGGCCGTGCTCTTGATGGCATCGGGTGCGTTCTCATCAAAGTATTTCCACTGTAGCCAAAACTGGCCCTCGTCGCCACCGGGACGCTCGCTGTGATAAATGCCGTCGAGATTGAACTCCCAAGAGCTGCCGCCATAGAGAGTAGTTTTGATGGGGATGCGATCGCCGATTTTCCAATGGAAGCGTTCGGCCGTGCGGGCGCCGGCAATTGCGCCCTGGCGGTCTTTCAGAAAATTTTTCCACTGGTCGTCAGGGACCACAAGCTCAGTCATCACCTGGCGTTGATTCTCGGGGTCGATGACAAACTGCGGAAAGAAATTCTTTTCGTCCTGATAGACGCCGCCGAACCAGTGATTGTGCGTGACGGCTTTGACGCCGGGAATGGCAAGGATTTTGTCGCGGTAGGAGATGGGCATTAGTTGCATTAGCCCGATGCGGCTGACGACGATCAGACGGTCCGCGCCCGCGATTTCCGTGCCGCGGCTGAAGGCGCTCTTCACGACGGCAAGAAACGTGAAGAGAACCAGGGCGATGGCGAACGAGCCCACCGTCAGGATCAGGCGGACCTTCTTTCGAAACAGATTGGCAAGGATCAAGCGGCTGAACTTCATGCGACACCTCCGGCCATCACGGATTGGGGAAGCTTGGAACCTTCGACAAGGACGCCCTTCTCAAGATGCAACGTTGTGTGAGCTCGCGCCGCAACGACAGGATCGTGCGTAACCATTAGGACGGTCTTGCTGTACTTACCGACAAGCTCGTCAATGAGGGCCATGATTTCGTCCGCGCTCTTGCGGTCCAGGTCGCCGGTGGGCTCGTCGCAAAGTAGGAAGGTGGGATCGGAGACGATGGCGCGGGCGATGGTGACGCGCTGCTCCTGCCCACCGGAGAGTTGCCGGGGGTAGTGGTGCATGCGATCGGCCAGATTGACGATAGAGAGAGCGGTTTCCACATGCTTGCGGCGGTCGGACTTGGAGAGATTGGTCAAAAGAAGCGGAAGCTCGACGTTTTGATAGGCGGTGAGAACCGGAATCAAGTTGTACATCTGGAAGATGAAGCCGACGTGGCGGGCACGCCAGTGGGTGAGCTTGCTGCCGGACATGTGCGTGATTTCGTCACCCGCGACCGTGATGCTGCCCGCGGAAGGCACGTCAAGTCCGCCGAGAAGATTGAGCAGCGTCGTCTTGCCGGAGCCGCTGGGGCCCATGAAGGCCACGAAATCGCCCTTATCCACGTCGAGATTCAGGCCCTGCAGAACCTGAATTTTCTCGCCGCCGCGGCTGTAGGTTTTGTTCAAACCGCGAACTTTGATTAGGCTGGAAGAACCGCCATTTCCATCCACTCGAATCATGTTCAGCTCCCGTTAACGGATTTCAACTTTGTCACCGTCGTGCAAATTCTCAGGGCCCTTGACGACTAGGGAATCGCCGGGCGAAATGCCGGATAAGACTGCAACGTCAGTACCGCGATCCGTGCCCAGGCTAACCGCGCGGCGCTCGATTTTTCCGTCGTGAACCAAGAACACGAAGGAAGCACTAGAGTCAGAGCGCACGGCGCTCTTGGGTATGAAGGCCACGGCCTGAGGCGTCTTATCTTTGTCTTTGCTCTTATCTTTTGCTACCGGTTTCGGTTCTTCGAGGAAGGCGACCTTCACGCCCATGTCGGGCAGAATAAAATTGTATTTATCCAAGTCCGGAATGGCGATGCGCACTTTGACGGTGGCCTTCTGACGGTCGGCGGTGGGAATGACGGTGCGCACCTTGGCCGGAAAGGGCTTGTCCGGATAGGCGTCAAGCGTGGCGGTGACCTTCTGCCCGGGTTCGACGCGGGCGATGTAGGATTCGTTGACGTCGACTTCAATTTCGTTGGATTTCATGTCCACGATGGTGGCAATGCCGGTGCGTGTGAAGCCGCCTCCGGCAGAATTCGGTGACACCATTTCCCCAACCTGGGCGTCCTTGGAGACGACGATGCCGGCGAAGGGTGCGCGAATGGTGCAATTGTCGACGGCCTGCTGGGCTACCCCGATGCGGGATTCGGAGACAGCTACCTGTTGCCTAGCGAGCGCAATTTTCGCTTTGAGGCTGTCAACGGCGGTGCGCGCGTTGTCTAATGCTTCCTGCGTCTGCACTCCGGCGGACTGCAAGTCCTGGGCGCGCTTGAGTTGGATGTTGGCGTTGCGAAGCTGGACTTCGTAGTCAGCGATGGCGGCCTGCGCGGCTTCCCGATCGGCTTTCGCGGCATCCAGGGCGCGCTTGACATCCAAATCGTCCAGCGTGGCGAGGAGTTGTTCCTGGGCAACGCGGGTGCCTTCATCGAAGAAAACGCCGGTGACGCGACCGGTGATCTTCGCCGCGATGGTGGCGCGGCGGCGGGGGGTGATGTAGCCGCTAGCGTTGAGAAGCGTTTGCGGTCCGCCCGCATCGGGTCTCGCGGCGCTGACTACTTCGACCATGGGCTTCTGGCTGCGGAAGGCAAAGGCGGCAGCGACGATGCCGGCGAAGATGACCACGGGTATCGCAGCGAATGTGATGCGCCTACCCATGCCTGTGCTCTTGCGCTCCCCGTCGTGGATGCGCAGAGAGCCGAGGTCAGCTTTTGGTGTAACGCTTGGAGTCGCCATCAGCGTCTCTGTTCCTTCCGGACGGGGACCTTCCATGTATCTTACGCGCGGCGCTTACCAAGAATAACAGATGATGAAAGCCGATCTGAAGTCACATCAATTCTATCGCGTAGGGGGCATTCTAGGCCAGATTCCCATGCGCCAGCGGATTGCAAGAATTTTGACCAACGTGGAAGCGGGCTCTTGAGCGCCCGGATGCTCACCCTTGCGGCAAAATCAACGCTTGACAGGCCAGCGGGCAAGTTCTATTAAGGAGGTTCCGCGAGACGCGCCCTACCTTATCCCTCGCGGAAGGGGGGCCCAGCATGAACCCTTCACGCCGTGATTTCCTGAAGCTTACGACCATTGGCGGAGCCGCAGCTGCCGTCTTTGGCTTTGATCTAAAGCCGGCGTATGCGCAACTCCGGACGCTGAAGATCGCGCGTGCGAGCGAGACACGGTCAACCTGCCCGTATTGCGCGGTGGGCTGCGGCACCATCATCTACACGATTGGCGACCGCGCAAAGAATGTGACCGCGCAAGTGGTGCACGTTGAGGGCGATCCCGATCATCCGACCAACCGCGGCACGCTGTGCCCCAAGGGTTCCTCGCTGCAGCAAGAGATTATGAATGATCGTCGCTTGCTGAAGCCCCTGGTGCGCCGCCCGGGTGGCACCGAATGGCAGGACATTTCGTGGGACGACGCCATCAGCGAAATCGCCGCGCGGGTGAAAAAGACACGCGATGAGACTTTCATCGAGAAAGATGCTGCGGGACACACGGTAAACCGGCTGGAATCGCTCGCCTGGATCGGCGGCTGTACCGACACGAATGAGTTTAACTATCTGGTTGTGAAATCCATGCGCGCCCTGGGGGTCGTGCACCTGGAAAATCAGGCCAGGGTTTGACACGGCCCCACGGTCTCAAGTTTGGGACCAACGTTCGGACGCGGGGCAATGACCAACGGCTGGGTCGACATGAAGAATACCGACATGATGCTCATCATGGGCGGTAATCCGGCCGAGAACCATCCCTGCGGATTCAAGTGGCCCATCGAAGCCAAGCGCACGCGGAACGCAAAAATAATCTCCGTAGACCCGCGCTTTACACGCACGTCCGCGGTTGCTGATCTCTTCTGCCAGATTCGCGCCGGCACGGACATCGCGTTTCTCGGCGGTGTCATTCGCTATGCCATCGAAAACAACCGCATCGCGAAAGATTACCTGGTCAACTTCACGAACGCAGCATTTATCGTTAGACCCGGCTTTCAGTTGCCGGGCGATACGGACGGCGTTTTCTCCGGCTTTGACGCCAAGACGCAGACCTACGACAAGTCCACGTGGAATTATGCGGGCGCCGACGGCGCGGGCAAAGCCATGACGGAACAAAAAATGGCTGAGGTTACCGCTTATCCCGAACCGGCTTCGCCGCCGCCGGCTTTGGCGTTGCCGGAAACACTCGCTTACGATCTCTCGCTGCAAAACCCCAATTGTGTCTTTCAGCTTCTGAAGAAACATTACAGTCGCTACACGCCAGAGATGGTTGAGCGCATCACCGGGATTCCCAAAGAACAATTCCTCAAGGCCGCTGACCTCTATACTTCGATTCGTAAAGACGGAGACATGAAGAAGGCCGGGACGATTATTTACGCCGTCGGATGGACCCAGCATACCTTCGGCACGCAGATCATTCGCACCGCGGCGATTCTGCAGCTCTTGCTCGGCAACGTGGGCCGCGCGGGTGGCGGCGTCAACGCGTTGCGCGGGCATTCGAATATTCAGGGCGCCACGGACATGGCCGGCCTTTTCGACACTTTGCCCGGCTACTTGAAAGTGCCAACGCCTGCGGACACCTCGTTCGCAGACTGGATGAAGCGCCTCACTCCCAAGCCGGCCAAGCCCGCGGCGTGGGATTCGTTCAATTATTGGGGCAACACGCCGAAATTCGCCGTCAGTTTTCTGAAGGCCCTTTATGGCGACGCGGCCACAAAACAAAACGGATGGGCGTTCGACTATCTGCCGAAAGTGGACCGCAACTATTCCTGGACCTATTTGTGGGACGACATGTACAACGGGACTGTGAAAGGCATGCTTGCCTTTGGGATGAACGGCGTGGCGATCGGTCCCAACTCAAAGAAAAACATTGACGCGCTGAAAAAAGCGGACTTCCTGGTGGTGGGGGAAATTTATCCGGATGAGACCAGCGAGTTTTGGAAGTCGCCCGGGATCACCACGGACGAGATGAAACAGATTCAAACCACGGTGTACCGTCTGCCTTGTGCGGGTTTTGCCGAGAAAGACGGTTCGTTCACCAATTCCGCGCGCTGGCTGCTATGGAAGAATACGGCCTTGCCAACGCCCGGAGATGCCCGGCTGGACCAGGCCATCGTGGCGCAAATTTTCTTGAAGATCCGCGAGCTGTATAAGAAAGACGGCGGCAAGTTCCCCGATCCCATCCTGAACCTGACTTGGAACTACAGTGTCCCATCGAGCCCGCCGCTGGCCGAGGTATTGAAGGAAATCAACGGCAAGGCGCTGGCAGATCTGGAGGATCCAGCGACCAAGCAGCAAATCAAGACCGGCCAGCAGCTTCCCGGCTTTGCTTGGTTGAAAGACGATGGTTCGACGTCCTGCGGCAACTGGATTTACTCCGGCTCATTCACCGAAGCGGGCAATCAGACGGCGCGACGCGATCCCTCCGATCCTTCGAATCTGGGTTTGCATCCGGGATGGGGCTGGTCCTGGCCGGCGAATCGCCGCGTCCTCTACAATCGCGCGTCCTGCGATGTGGACGGCAAGCCCTGGGATCCAACGCGAAAACAAGTCTGGTGGAACGCAGACCTGCAAAAATGGGTTGGCAACGACGTGCCCGACTTCAAGGTCGATTCCAAGCCGAAAGATCACATGGGCCCGTTCATCATGAACCCGGAGGGCGTAGGGAGAATCTTTGGTCCGCTCTCGGCCTTTGCCGATGGTCCGTTCCCCGAATTCTACGAACCGATTGAGAGTCCGATTGACAACCCCCTTCATCCGGCCCAGACGCACAATCCGGTGGTGAAGCGCTTCAAAACGCCGGACGACAAATACGGCACGCCGAAGGACGGTTACACGATTGTCTGCACCACCTATCGCATGACCGAGCATTATCATTACTGGACGAAGAACAATCCGATGAACGTGCAGCTCGTGCCGGAACCCTTTGTGGAAATCCCTGCTGAGTTGGCGAACGACATGGGGCTGCACGGCGGTGAAAAAATAAAAGTCTCGAGCATCCGTGGAGATTACATTGCGAAAGCGATGGTCACCAAGCGCATCAAGCCGATGATGATCGACGGCAAGAAGGTCTACCAGATCGGCATTCCCATTCACCAAGGCTACCGGGGCATCAAGGAGGACGAAAGCAAGGATGCGCGGACGCTGGTGAATCTGCTCACGCCGACGGTCTTCGATCCCAATGCTTACACGCCGGAATTCAAGGGCTTCCTCGTGAAGCTCGAGAGAGCGTAGGGATGCCATGAGCCAGGAAACACTGCGCATCCAGAAAATTTCAGGTCACGCGGGGACTGTTCCCGGCGAGGACACACAACGCCAGTACACGGTGTGCAAACTCATCGATACCACCACGTGCATCGGTTGCAAAGCGTGCGAGGTCGCATGCATGGAGTGGAACGACCTTCCATTCGGCGAAACCGTTTTCGACAACACGTACCAGACGATGCCGGAGACGCGCTGGAATTACTGGAACCTGATCCTCTTCAACGAGCACGAGCGCGAAGACGGCACGCTGATGTGGCTCATGCGCAAGAACCAGTGCATGCACTGCGCGGATCCCGGCTGCCTGGCGGCGTGTCCTGCGGACGGCGCGATCGTGCAATACACCAACGGGATCGTGGATTTTCAGCAGGCAAATTGCATCGGTTGCGGATACTGCATCACCGGATGCCCGTTCGACATTCCGAAGATGAACCCGAAGACTCATCGCGTGTTCAAGTGCACGCTCTGCGCGGATCGTGTGAGCGAAGGGCTGGAACCGGCGTGCATCAAGGCGTGCCCGACGGGATGCCTGCACTTCGGTAGCAAGGACGACATGCTGGACCTCGCGGGCAAGCGCGCCAAGCAGCTTCGCGACCATTCGAACTTCCCGCACGCGGGCGTCTACGACCCACCCGGCGTGGGTGGCACCGGCGTGATCTACGTTTTGCATGACGCGACGAAACCGGAGATCTATGGAGGACTGCCTGCAAATCCACATGTGCCCTGGACAGTGAAACTGTGGAAGGGCCCGCTGAAGTGGCTCGGCAATGTGGCCATGATCGGCGGCTTGATTGGATTGTTCGTGCATTACCTGCGCTATGGCCCCAAGGCCCGCGAGGAGGAAGACATCAATCCCGGAGGGGGAAAGTCGTGAGTCAAACTGAACAGACCCTACCTCACGGTCACGTCCTCCGCTACACGCTGCGCGAACGGCTGACCCATTGGGTGGCGGCGGGTTCGTACATTTATTTGCTGCTGACGGGACTGGCCTTTTGGTCGCCGTGGCTCTTCTGGATTGCGGTGATTTTGGGCGGTGCGCCGGTTTCGAGAATGCTGCATCCCTGGGCGGGACTCATTTTCTTCGCGGCTGTTTGGTACATGTACGTGATGTGGGCATCCCAGATGCGCCACACCGACGCCGACAAAGCGTGGTGGAAAGCGGTCCGCTACTACAGCACGAATCAAGACGACAAAATGCCGCCGGCGGGACGCTACAACGCGGGCCAGAAGTTTCTCTTCTGGGGATTTTTCTGGAGCGCGGTTGCGTTGCTTGCGACCGGGGTCATTCTCTGGTTCCCGGAGTACATTCCGTGGAATCTCCGCTTCTTGAGATACATCGCCGTGCTCATTCATCCTGCGGCCGCGCTGTTCACGATTGGCCTCTTCCTGATCCACATTTACATGGGTGTGTTTGCTGAGCGCGGAGCGTTCGGCTCCGTCATCCGCGGCGATGTTTCCATCGCCTTTGCCAAGCGCTACCACCCGGGGTGGTATAAAGAGATCGTCGGCGAATCGTCCGCGCGGCGCAAATGACCACAGCACAGACCGTTGGGACCGATTACGACGCGAGAATCAGGCGCGCCGAACGGTTATCTGCGGAGCATGCGTTTGCCACGGAAGTCCTCGATTTCTACAAGCACGTAGCATCTTTTCAGAAGACCCTTCGGGCGAACCTCAGCGCGTCCAGCGGAACGAAATCGGGCGGCGCGCTCGCGGCCGCATTCCGGGATCAACTTGACCTCACCGTCCTTCTGCCCCACTTCCGGGGATTTCTCTCCGTTACCGAGCGGTACGGTCCACCCGCTCTTGTTGAATCCGCCCGGCAGATGTCCCTGCTTCCGGCGGATTCCTGGATTGCGAGCTTGGAGGCGTATTGGGCGCATGCAGGGACGTACGACCAGCAAGTCGGGGCGCTCGCTCAGTTCATTCCACGCGCTTTTCTCCAACCCTACGCGGAATTCCGCGCGGCACAACTCCCCCGGGCCCCCGTCGTGGTGACGCCGCGGGTGTGTCCGTTGTGCGGGTCGCGGCCGCTTTTGGGCGTCCTGCGGCCGGAGGGCGACGGCGGCAAGCGATTTTTGGCTTGTTCCTTTTGTTTGCAGGAATGGGAGTTTCGCCGGATTCTGTGCCCCACGTGCGGCGAAGAAGCCGAGAACAAGCTGCCGGTCTACGTCGCGGAGCAGTTCCCGCACGTTCGCGTGGAAGCCTGCGATACCTGCAAATTCTATCTCCGCACCATTGACCTGACCAAAGATGGCCATGCCATCCCCCTGGTCGACGACTTGGCGGCGATTCCGCTTACCTTGTGGGCCCACGAACACGGCTACTCTCGCCTCCAGCCCAATCTCCTCGGCACGTAACAATAACGAGGCAGCGGCAGCAGCCTGGAACGGGCCGGCCGGTAAATTTCCCGTCGTGGCGGCTCTTGAAGCGAATTTCCGACTGCCTGGTCGCGTGCAGGGTTTAAGGGTGCGTTGCTACGCACACTCCAAGCATAGCCGTGCATCCTAGAGGATCTTCCATGGACTCGATCAGTTTTTCGAAGCGACGGCGTGCTGACCGTGATTGCGCAACGGCGACGGCGGATTAGCTACTACATCGCGCGAATCCGTCCACAGACTCCATATCGAGCCATCGGAGCCAATGGCGAGGCCGTTGTAGTCACCCAGGAACCGGCTTTGGGGGTTGGTGCTCTTGGAGAACCAGCGCGAGTGACCGGGGTCGGAGAGTCCGGAGTCGACGCGCTGCTTTTTCACGACCGTACCAGTGGTGTCAAGGGTGGTCACGCTGAAGCCGTACTCGCATACATTCTGCCCTGACGAATAGGCGCGGTCCATATAGCCGACGTGCACGGTACCGTCCGGGGCCACCTCCACCCAGGGGTAAAACTGGTCATTCGCCGAGGTATCTACCGGTATGGTGGTCCAAGTCGCGCCGCCGTCCGTGGACTTTCCCAGGAAAACGTCCGTGTTCGTGGCTTTCACCGTGCCGTGGCGGTTGTCCGCCCAAACGACGTATACCGTTCTTCCGGTGGGATCGCTGGGATCAGTGGCGGTGTTGGCCTTGACGCCATAGCGGAAGGTGCAGCCGGTCAGTGTGGAGCGCCCGTCGCTGTTCAGCGGGTAGTTGATGTCGAACAAGGTGGCGACCTTAACTGGTTCGCTCCATGTCTGCCCGCCATCGGCGGAAGAGACTATGAGCGCCTGGTTTTCCGCCGGTGTGTTGAAGTTCTCGAAGCTGACATACACACGGCCGGCGGGTGCGACCGCGGGATACGAATCCTGGTCCAGGTCGCATTCGTTGGGCAGGCCGAATAGGGCCGCCGAGCAAGCTGGAGAGAAGCCGCTGATGACTTTGGGTGCGCTCCAGTTCGCTCCGTCGTCGGAGAAGGAGACCGCGATCGGCGCATGGAACGAAGCTGCGGTCGGACTGAAGAACTGGCTGAAAGGCGTCCAAGTCACGTACACGCGGTTCTTGAAGGGACTAGCAGGGAAGGTGTCCACGCCAAGGAAAGGTTTGTCATTAAACAAGTTCGGTCCGAAACCCTTCTGCTTGGGCGTAATGGCGGTTTGTCCGGACGCGATGGTCACTAGCCTGCTCCAGGTGAGACCGCCGTCGTCAGAATGCGTGACCACGATGCCGGGGCCGGTGAAGCT
>Ga0209180_10000144_pt1 | contig 31697 bp, 27 predicted proteins | sample CZO8metaG_3_FD_188355 | JGI IMG/M metagenome (GOLD analysis project Ga0209180, IMG submission 188355) | Vadose zone soil microbial communities from the Eel River Critical Zone Observatory, Northern California, USA - CZOApr15con2H2.8 metaG... | ecosystem: Environmental > Terrestrial > Soil >...
CCGCCACGTAGATCTTGCCGTCGGCATCGGCGTCGCAGTCTTCGGCAAAAGTGATCAAGGCGCGGCCGGCACTGACCGCGGAAGACGCAACTGCAAGTTCACCGATGGATAGAACCTGCTTGCCCTGGGCATCAAACACCACCAGGCCGGGAGAAGGTGAGGCCAGAACATAGAGCCGCCCATCCGCACCGCGCTTCACCGCCCGCAGCCCGGGGCCCACACTTGGGAAAACGCGCTGCCTGGCCGTGAGATCGCTCTCATCCTGAGCAGATGCCCTCCCCACTGCGCACGCCAGCAGACACGTCGCCACAAGAACTTTCACGATGGAACCCACCCTCTGTCGCATGAATCCTCAGATTACTATGGAGGCGCCGCAGTTGCCCGGTATTGAAGACGGCTTTCGCACAGATTAGTCAACGCAGAAGCGCAACCGCTCGATGGAACGGGCGCGGAGGCGGCCGGCGGCATTGCGCGGGCCATTGTCGTCGGTTTCGATCAAGACACAATTCATCTCCACGTCGCCGGAAGCCACCTCGAAGCGCGCGGGCAGCCCGTCGAGGAACTTTCGGATGATGCCCATGCGGTCCATTCCAATCACACCGGCATGCGGCCCGGTCATGCCCACGTCCGTGATATAAGCGGTGCCTTGGGGAAGAAGGCGTTCGTCCGCCGTAGCCACATGCGTGTGCGTTCCCACCACTGCAGTGACGCGCCCGTCGAGGTACCAGCCCATGCCGAGTTTTTCGCTGGTGGCTTCCGCATGCATGTCCACGAAAACGAAAGCGACGTCTTCTGGAATTCTCGCGAGCTCGCTGTCGGCCTTGCGGAAGGGATCATCGATGGGCGTCATAAACACGCGTCCTTGCAAATTCAGCACGGCGTATTTCACGCCATTCTTCGCCGTTCCGAGATACAGCCCACTCCCGGGAGCGCCTTCGGGAAAATTTGCGGGACGCAACAGCCGCGGCTCGTGCGGCATGAACTCCAGAATCTCTTTGCGGTCCCAGCTGTGATTTCCGCCGGTGAGCACGTCGATTCCCATTTTCAGAAGCTCTCCGGCAAGGCGCGGCGTAATCCCGAATCCCGACGCCGAATTCTCGCCGTTGGCGATTACCAGATCGATTCGCCGTTGCGTGACAATGTCCGCGAGTCGGTCCTGGACGATTTGCCGTCCGGGTGAGCCGACGATGTCTCCTACGAAGAGTACCCGCATGAATGCAGTTGTCAGTAGTCAGTTCTCAGTGTTCAGTGGGAAAGGCAGAGCCCTCGCTTGCAATTTTGTCCCTGCCAGAGAACGTTCCACAATTTCTCTCCTAAAGAATCTACGCGCGTTCCAACAATGTTTCTTCGAATTCACCTATAAATCGGCGTTTGTAAGGCTCCATCTTGGACTGGCAACTGAATACTGACGACTGAACACCGGAATGGAGCGGACCGCTTGGCCGTGGGGAGCTAGGCCGTGAACCTCTGAAATAAGTGGGCGCCACGAGCCAACCGTTAGGCTTTCCTGCCCCGCTGGCGCGTCTTCATCGTTTTTCCTTCGACGAGACCCGCCAGCGGGACAGGCCGTGCTCACAGGCTGTCTATCCGCAGCACCCCAGAGATTCGTTACGGTTCAAACGGCTTTCGCTACCGCACCTGCTTCGAAGAACCGCTCCATGCCCATTGTATCCCGCGCGCCGAAGCCGCGTCCAACGACCGCGGCTTCGCGGCAGTGCGTCAGTTTGCGAGCCCTTCAGTGTGCAAGATGAACGTGGCTCGGGGCGTCGCTATGTGACGGCAGTTCTATTGCGAGTCCGTCTGTGCCGGTTCATAATTTTTGGGTGGAGCTTCCAAGAAAACCAGATAACTCGTTACTTTGGGCGCTCGGCAATCTTATCTTCGCCACAATCACGTTTGTCGCCCTCTATACAGTCCGGTTCAGCGGCCTAGGCATATCGCTCGTAAAATTTGTATTTGTCGGATTTCTGGGAACCGGCGTTTTCTCAATCCGAGACCTGTGGAAGAGCAACGCCCGAGCGCGGGGTATCTTTGCGCTTTTGCTTTGTTTGCCTGTCCTGATGCTCTTCGGGATTCTTACGGTTTGGGAAGGGCCCCTTTACGTCTCGGTGACTGGTTCGGCCCTAACAGAGTTTCAGATCGACGGGGCGGCTGGCTTTTACGGCCTGGAGATTTACGGACCAGAACATCAGAAAGCAGAGTGGCGTTCAGACGACATAGGCCTGGTGTGGAGTTTTGACTGGCAAAGGCACGATAGGTTTCCCCCCATGCGACTACGATTCGCATATGGAGTGTTGCCCGCTGGCTATCTGCAAAAGGCGCCACTATCCGGTGCCGTGCCCCCGGCGCTGGACCCAGAGGCGAGTTACACAGTCGTCGTCCAGCCGGGTATGGGTATGCCTGAGTATTTTACGCTTCGCGGTAAGTCGCTTATCAAAGCCGAAAATGAATTTAGGGCCGATGTACGTTGGGGACCTCTCACCGTTCCCGGAAGGAGTGACCCGGCGTATGTGCGCGTGGATTGTGAAACAAAGAAGTTTTTGCCAATGTCCCCACGAGGTCAGGACAGACTGAAGGCTTATCAAGAGAAATGCGTTGTTTATTACTAGCGCCTTTGCATCAGAGCATGGACCGTCTTTCACATGCCTGATATCGGCAACTGAACACTTACTCGCCATTGCGGCGGCAAAAGGTTCAACTCCGCGAAACTTTATCGACGGAGGTAGAATCACAGGCAGCAAAAAAGGGGAATACTGCATGCGCATGCTACGGCGGCTTACGTTTGTCTTGGGACTATTTCTCTTCCCGGTGCTCCTGCGACCCGCGATGGTTCGCGCGGACTCCCCTCCGGCCGCTCGGCCCGATCAGCTGGGCAAAGTGGATTTCCCGACAAGTTGCTCCGCCGACGTGCAAGCCACAATTGAGAAAGGCGTCGCGCTCTTGCACTCCTTCCAATACAAGGAATCCGAGCAAACTTTTACAGAGGCAGCGTCGGGCGATCCGAAGTGCGCCATGGCGCATTGGGGCAAAGCCATGGCCCTGGATCATCAACTTTGGGATTTTCCGGATGACAAAACCTTGAAAGAGGGCCACAAGGACATCGAGAAAGCTTTAAAGCTCCGTTCGGCAAATCCACGGGAACAGGGCTTCCTTGACGCTGCCGCCGCTTTCTTTATGAAAAAATCCAAACTGACGCATACCGAGCGCATCAAAGCGTATTCCGATTCGCTTGAGCGCTTTTATGCCCAATCCTTGGGCGACGTCGAGATTGGCGCCTTCTATGCTCTTTCTCTCGTTGCACTCTCGTACGTCGACGAATCCAATATGCTTGCGCACCAGAAAAAGGCCATCTCTGTTCTCCAGCCCTTGCTGCAGCAATATCCTGATCATCCTGGAATCGCGCATTACTTGATTCACGCAACCGACCGCCCTGAACTCGCAGCCCAGGGTCTTGAAGCTGCCCGCCGCTATGCAGCCATCGCGCCGGACTCGGCACACGCCCCGCACATGCCATCGCACGTCTTTGTGCGCCTTGGCCTGTGGCAGGATTCCATCGCCTCGAACATTGCCGCAAACGCTTCCGGCGCTCATGCCGCGGAAATGCATCTCGCCGAATATCACTATCAGACTCATGCCATGGACTTTCTGAGTTATTCCTATCTCCAAAGCGGCCAGGAAGCCAAAGCCCGCGAAGTGATTGAGCACGCGGACCACGTCGTCGGAGCGAGCGAGGAAAATAAGGCCAGCGACCGCGCGTATCTGGCCGCGCGAACTGCTTTGGAACTGCGCCGCTGGAAGGAAGCTGCCTCCTTGCCGATTCCCGCGATTCGCAGAGACTGGCTGGACACGATCTATTGGGCCCGCGCCATCGGCGCCGCGCGCAGCGGTGACATATCCGCTGCGGAAGCGGACGTCAAGGAGCTCTCGCAGCTCGTGGCCGGCCGCGAGAAGCGCGCGCGAAAAGAGGGCTACGGTGTCTCGACCGAAAAAGCCACCGATCTCCGGGAAGCCGAAGCTTGGCTGGCCTTCGCCAACGGAAAATCGGACGAAGCTCTTCAGGAGCTGCGCGCCGCCGCTGATCGTCAGGATAAAAATGGCGGAGAATCCGTGAGCATCCCCGCGCGCGAAATGCTGGCGGACATGCTGCTTGAACTCAAGCGTCCCGCTGAAGCTCTGGCCGAATACAAGGCGGCCCTCAAGAATTCGCCTAATCGCTTCGATGGTCTGCTGGGCGCTGCTCGCGCCGCCCGGGCCTCCGGCGATGCCAGCGAGGCACAATCGTTGTACGCCAAACTCGAGGAGATTTGTTCGCCCGGCGCAGACCGCCCGGAACTCGCTGAGGTCAAAACTTATCTCGCCCAGAAATAACGGGTCTTTCGGCCTCAGCACTGCTTATTCAGGTGAAGTGCGGCCCACATTTGCGGTCGCGCGCAGCGAGTTCACTGAATCTTGTTGTGTTGCGCATTGCCGCCCCAGGCGTACCAGCCGTCGGCGTCCTTATTCCCGGTCTTCAGGCAAATGAGCCGCCCGTCGGAAGTCGCGGCATAGACGTTGCCCTTTGCCAATGCGGGTTGGAACGCGATCGGCGCTTTCATCGCATACGAAAAGTTCACGCCGCCATCGCTCTGCCGCACGGAAACGAGATAGCCCGCAGCTCCCGCGAGGTACAGAGAATCACGGCCCACGGCGGGAGGCGAAAAAACCTGGCCACCCGGCGCGGCATGTGTCCCTACCACTTCCGCTTGCCACGTCTGCTTTCCGTCCGCGGCACGAACAGAATTGATGTAATTTCCCTGTGCATTCAGGATTTGTCCCTTACTGACCGCCGCTCGGGAGCCTTGATACGCCCAAGCGCCGGCAACCGTATTTACCCCGAGGGCTTCGTTTGCCTGAGCAAGTTTTGCGGGAGCGGGCGCCGTGCTGAAACCCACAGAAGCATCCAAAGATGTCACCGCCTGCGCCGAAAGAGCCACGCCGCCTCCCTTTCCTTTGTCGAGATACTCCGCTTTGCTCTTGGCGATCAATTCCTTGTCGCGCGCGTTTCCCTGCTTGGCGTCCACACGCGCAAGGCCCTCAATCGTGTCCTTTCCTGAAAGCGTCTTGCGCGTTTCGTAAAGCTGGCCACCGGCGATCACCGGCGCGCTCGTGGCTGCATTCGCCTTCACCCAAACCACGGAACCGTCTGCGGCATTCAAGGCATAGGAAGTGCCGTCGAACGTCGTGAAATAAACCGTTCCCTCGGAGATCACCGGTGCCGTGATTACGTCGCCGGAGATTTCCTGCTCCCAGATGTGCCGGCCCGTGCTCAGGTCCGCCGCCAGCAGGCGATGGCTGCCGCCGGGCGACGCAGGCCGCGGATGAAACGCCGCCGGCTTCTGAGGCCTGCCCGTGGCCGCCGGATGCGCCATATAGAGAATGCCCTTGTCAATCGCCGGCTGGCTCATCAGCGGGTCGCCCAGCCACTCCTGCCAGATCACGTGCCCTCTTCGCTCATCCACGACCACCAGCGTACAGCTCTCCGTGTTAAAGGCCACAAATCCATCGGCCACCACTGCTGCTGTTGGCCCGTCATCGCCCGTTTGGATCTTCCAGATGATTTTTCCCGTCTCGGAGTCCACGGCGTAAAACTCGTGCGAGCCGTAGCCCCCGCCGACAAAGAGCATCCCATCGGCATAAGCCGGCGTGGCGATGGGCCGGCCTCCAGGCAGCCGCAGCACCCAGCCCGTCTTGCCGTCGGGGGTGCCGAACGAGACGGCCTCCAAATCGCGTCCCGGCGCCGGGAGATTCACGTTCATCGCCTTGCTCAAATCAATCCGCTGCGCTGCCGGCTTGGCAGGCCCGTCCGCAGCTTTGTTTGCCGCTTTCGTTGCGGATTTGACTTCCTGCCGCGATTCCGGAGTAAGCGCAGCGGAAACACCTAGCAGCAAAGTCACGCTTGCACACGCAGACAGCATCCAGCCGGTTGGGGAATACATAGAAACCTCCACGGCGCAGCGCGCTCATCTTTGAGCCGTTGCGCTTGGAGTTAGAACGGCCGGGGTAGGAAATCTTGCAGAGGCACTCTTTCTCAACTTCCTGCCCAATCGAGTTTGCTCATTAGGACGCTTGGCCGTCTGCACTGCTTGACCCTGCAACCATTCGGGCCTAAGCTTCGTCTTAGTAAGCACATGCAGGCCAAGACAAAGCGCATTCGCATTTTGGCGTTGCTCCTCGGGATTATCTTCCTGGGGGCGCAGTTCCACTTTTGCACGGATCTGACGGCCGCGCCCTCCGCCTCGCACATTTGCCCAGTCTGCTCGACGGCGGCCTCCGCGGTCGCCACCCACTCGCTGAGCATTGCCCTCGTGCCGGTCGCCAACCGGCTCGAAGTCGCTCCTTTGCTTGTCTCGGTTTCCTCTGCAGTTTCGCGCGCCATCTCACCGCGCGCGCCTCCCGCCCTCTAGGATAGTTCCCCCTCTCGAGGTTTCTCGCAGTTCAAAATTCTTGTGTTGTGACTCAGGAGTGGTGCCATGAAACGATTCTCTGTCCTGTCCCTATTCGTTCTCTTTTCCGTTACCGCGTACGCGCAGGAGAAGCCCTCCGTCTCCGAGAGGAAGGATCCTCCCGCTACGGGGGGATCCGTCGCCACGCAGGAAGAATCGCGCATGAGGGCCCTGGAGGATCAGGTGCGTGCGCTCGTGGGCGAAGTGGCCGCGCTTCGCGGAGAGCTGAAGACTTTGCGCGACGCGAAAGCGCCTGCTCCCGGACCCGGGAATCACGTTTTGCTGACTTCCACTCGGATCGAACCGGGCGTGCTGCCCTCCGGCGCGACGTCGCCCGCCGTTGCTCCCACCGCGCCGGAGCCAAATCCTGCCCCGCCCGCTCCCCAGGTCGCTCAAACGCAAACTTATGGCGGCGCTACCTCCAACGCCAAGCTCCTCAATCCGGACATCAGTTTGATCGGCGACTTCGTCGGTACCGCCGGGCGCAACACCATTTCTCCGTCGCGCTCGCTCGAACTCCACGAATCCGAAGTGGGCATGCAAGCCATTATCGATCCCTATGCGCGCGCCGATGCCTTTATCTCCTTCGGCGAAACCGGCGTAAATGTCGAGGAAGGTTACATCACCTTCACATCCCTTCCCGCCGGACTGCTCTTGAAAGTCGGCAAGATGCGCGCCGAATTTGGCAAGGTCAACACCATCCACAATCACGCCTTGCCCTTCATCGACCGGCCGCTGGTGACCAATAATCTCGTCGGCGGCGAAGACGGCATTGACGATGCCGGCATTTCCGTTTCGCGTTTTCTGCCGGCCCCGAAAAACTGGTTCTTCCAGGGAACGGCCCAGGTTTACCGCGGCGATTCCAGTGACGTTTTCACCGCCAATCGCCGCCAGGACGTCAGCGTTGTCGGCCACCTTCGCATCTACCGCGACCTCGGCGAATCGACCAACCTCGATCTCGGGGCCTCCTACGCCCGCGGTCACAACAATGCCGCCGTCGGCACAACTCTCAATCCTTCCCTTTTCCTCACGAATCTCTACAGCGCGGATGCCACTCTTCGTTGGAAGCCGCTCCGTCGCGCCATCTACCATTCTTTCCTCTTCCGCACAGAGCTGTTCTGGAGCGCCCGCGACCAACTGTCTCCGTTTAACATTTTCCAGACCCAGCACGCTTTCGGCCTCTATTCCGATTCCGAATACCGCGTCAACCGCCGCTGGACTCTCGGCGGCCGCTTCGATCGCAGCGGCCGCGCCACCAACGCCGGCCTCACGGACACCGGTTTTTCCGGTATTCTCACGTATTGGCCCAGCGAATTCAGCCAGATCCGTGGGCAGTACCGTTATGGCCATTTGTGGGACGTGCCCAATGATCGCTTCACCAACGCCAACGAATTTCTGTTCCAGTTTCTATTCGTGATGGGCGCGCACGGCGCGCACCCCTTCTGACCATGCTTTTTGGAGAAACCATGCGCAACGTCAGTCTTCATACACGCGTCATTGCTCTAATCGCGGCCTTCGCCTTGCTCTCCGCCATTTGCCCGCTGTCGGCGAGCGCTGCGGGCAAGTTGCAGATCATGACCGCCACCACCGACCTGGCCGCACTTGCTCAGGAGGTCGGCGGGGATAGAGTCGAAGTCGAATCCGTTGCCCGCGGCTACCAGGATCCGCATTTCGTTGAAGCCAAGCCCAGCTTCCTTCTAAAACTCCGGCACGCCGATCTTCTCATTGTTGTTGGACTCGAACTTGAGATCGGCTGGCTTCCTCCGCTCATCAGCCAGTCCACCAATCCGAAAATTCAAGTCGGCGCGCCAGGTTACTTTGACGCTTCGCGCTTCGCCAAGATCCTCGAGATTCCCACCGGCGTGGTGACCCGCGCCGAGGGCGACGTCCACCCACTCGGCAATCCGCATTATTGGCTCGATCCCGAAAACGGCCTTCGCATCGCCAAGGGGATTCAGAATAAACTTTCTGAAATGCGTCCCGGCGATGCCGCCTATTTTGCTGAGCGCTATAACTCCTTCGAGCAGCGCATCAAGCAAGCCGATGAAAAATGGCTCGCTGAGATGAAGCCTTACGCCGGCCGCAAAGTCGTCACCTATCACCGCTCCTGGCCCAATTTCGCCGAGCACTTTGGTCTCAATGTGGTCGGCTACGTTGAGCCGCGCCCCGGCATTCCCCCAAGTCCGCAGCACACCGTCGAGCTGATTGGCCTGATGAAACGCGACGGCGTCAAGGTCATTCTTGTTGAGCCTTATTTCGACCTCAAAACCCCCAACGCCATCGCTCGCGACACCGGCGCGAAGGTCGTCGTCCTCATGCCCTCCGTCGGCGGCGAAAAGGAAATCACCGATTATTTCAAGCTGTTTGATTACGATATTGCCAAGCTGAAGCAGGCCTTCGACGCAACCAAATAACGCTCGGGAGACCGCCGAATGGAAATTCTTCCTTTTTTGCTCGCGCCCTTCGTCGCCAGCCTCATTCTCACCGGGATTCACGCCTATCTTGGCGTGCATGTCGTGGAGCGCGGCGTCATTTTCGTGGATCTCGCTCTCGCGCAAATCGCTGCGCTTGGCGCCACCGTCGCCGTGGTCGCCGGCATGGACCCGCACGGCCGTGCCGCCTACTGGATCAGCCTCGCGTTCACGTTCCTTGGCGCCGGAATCTTCGCTTTCGCTCGCTCGAGCCGCGGTCACATTCCCCAGGAAGCTTTCATCGGCATCGCTTATGCCGTTGCTTCCGCCACCGCCATTCTTTTCATGAGCAAAGCCACCGGCGAGACCGAGCACCTCAAGGACATGCTCGTCGGGAACATCCTCGCTGTCTCATGGCCCGAAGTTCGCAAGACGGCATTCCTCTACGGCGCCATCGGCATCTTCCACATCCTCTTTCGCAAAAAGTTTCTGGCCATTTCCATGAACCACCAAAAAGCGGAGCAATCGGGTATCCGCGTGCGCTTCTGGGATTTCCTCTTCTACGCTTCTTTCGGCTTTGTCGTGACCTCTTCCGTCGCCATCGCCGGCGTTTTGCTGGTCTTCTGCTATCTCATTGTTCCCAGTGTCGGGGCCATGCTCTTTGCTGACCGCATCGGCTCGCGCCTCGCCATTGGCTGGACCATGGGAACACTCGTCTCCGCCCTCGGCTGTTATCTCAGTGTGGTTCTGGATACGCCCACCGGCGCCACCATCGTCGTTACCTTCGGCGGCATACTCGTGCTGATGTTCTTTGTGCACCTCATCGTGCACCGCGGCCGCTCGGCCCGTGAACTCGAAGGTGCGGCTTCCGCCCGCCGCGAACTCGAAACGGCCTCTTCCTCCACGCGGGAAACGTAGTGGTTCAATGCAAGCAGGCTTGTGACGTGTGAATGACCGGTCCCGATGAGCAGCGCTTAATCTTTCTTCGCTGGTTGCGCTGTCGGCGGCAAAATCCCGTTCAACCGCAGGTACATCGCCTCGGCGCCGTAGTGATCGTACCAGTCGTCGCTCAAGACAATCAGCGCCGCCGCGCGCGACGCGGGCCGGTTGCCGAAGAGCGTCATCGCCTCGCCCAGTTTCGAATCATCCGCTTTCTCAAGCGCTGTCGCGCAAAAGTCAAACGAAGCCTTTAGTCCCGCCACCAGCTTGTCCTTCGGGTCCGTGTCCGCCAGTTTCGCGTCCGGCGCCGTCATCCCGGATATCTTCGCGCAAAGAAAATTGTTGGACTGCGCGATGTGCATCACCAGGTGCCCAAACGCATTCATCTCCGGTGTTGGCTTGAAATTGTATTTTTCCGCCGGCATCGCCTCCGCCGCCGCCACCATGATCTTCGAAAACCGCCCCAGTTGCGTCTTCACCGTTGTCGTCACGGGATTCGCCACCGGCCCCATGTCCGTCTGAGCGCTCGCCGCCCCCGTCGCCTGCGAACTGCCCGCGGCTGGTACCGCTTGTTGCGCCCCTGCAACTTCCGCCACCAGGAGCATTGCCATCACCGCCGCCATCCTCCATCCGATCTTTTTCATGGCTCGTTCCTCCTCGCTTTGATCTTACGCCTGCGGTTTACGAAAGATTCTTCAAGGTCTTCTCGATCAGCCCCGCCGTTCCCTGGTACGGATCGCCCGGGCTGTCCCATTCCATCGAAAAATAGCCTTTATAGCCGTGCTGTTTCGCGATCCCGAAGGTCTTCGCCAAATCCACGTGCGCGGTTTTGCCCTTCTCGCCCACTTCCGTTTCCTTCACGTGGGAAATGTTGTACGCCCTCCCGAACATCCCTTCGATTCCCTTGTACGCGTACTCGTCGTCCTGCGCCGCCACCGAATTCCCAAAATCCGGCAGCGCGTGCAGCCACTCGCTGTCCACTTTTTCAATGACTTTCACCAGGAAGAACGGATCCTCGCTCACCGGATTGTCGTTCTCCAGGTTCACCACCACGTTTCTCGCCGCGCCGTGCTCCGCCACGCGCTTCAAGCTTTCCGCCGTCCGCTCCAGGTCCGGCTTCGAATCCTTCGCCGCCGGGATGTTCGTTCGCACGCTCGGCGAACCAATCACCGTCGCCACGTCAATCCACAGCTTGCTGAACGCGATGGCGCGCTCCCGTTCCGCGCCGTCCGCCGCGTACGGGCTGTGCTCCCCGTCCGCCGCGATGTTCACGATCGCCCCGCCCGCCTGCGCCACCGCCGCCCGCAGCTCCTCCAGGTACGCCTTGTCCAGCGAACGGAAATGCTCGCTCCACGGCTCGATCTTCTTGATCTTGAATTTGGCGCTGACGTGCGCCGCGAACTCCTTCAGCTCCATCTTCCCGCCGCCGGCCTGCCGCGCTGCTGCTCCGCTGGTCCCTCCGGCATTGTCTTTCTGAGCGCCGGCTTGCTCCCCGCGTCCCGCGATGAACTCCCGGAACGGATACGACGCAATCGCAATCCGCTCCCGCGCCGCCGTGGGAAACTGCAGCTTCGGCCCCGCCTCCGCCGCTGTGCCGCCCAACGATTCCGGCTCCGGCGACAGTTCAGCCCTAATCCCCTTCAATAGGAGAGGCCCGCTGCCTGTTGCGAGGAAAGTTCCGAGCCGCGGCCACACTCCAGCCCAGACAAATGCCCCTGCCGCCGAACCCGCTGCGCGCTCCAAGAATCTTCTTCGTGTCGTTCGCGTCGTGTGCCCCAAAACCGCGCCAGTCTAGCAGACACCCTCTGCATCCGCTATCTCAGGTTTTGGCGGCTGGAAAGCGAATCTTGAGTGAAATATGGAGGACGCTGCTGCCCTCTGGTCCAACCTCGACAACCTCTATGTCCTCCTCGTGCAAGGCGTTGAGAAACGAAAACACTAGCTGCTCGGCGGTTTTCATCTTCAAGGGGCGCAGAACTTCCGATGGATCAAGATGTTTCCACTTGATGCCCCATTTATCCGTCGCTGCTCGGAGCACGTCCATGTCCGGGACGTTTTCCCCGGCCATGTACTTATAGAAAGACGCCGGACAAACACCCAGCTCCTTTGCTGCCCGCTTGGCACTGTGTAACTCCTCTTTTTTCTTCCTGAATTCAGACGCCACCTGCTTAAGCAGCAGTTCCGCATCAGCAGGTCGTTTTCGGCCCTTGCGTCCCAAAAATCACTCCTACAGACTGTGGAAATCTAACAAAAAGATTCTATTAAAATAGAGATTCTATTAAAATAGAATAGCAACCAGACCAGAGCGACGTGCCCAATGCTGCAACAGACCTTCATTCACATTCCGGGCATAGGCAAAGAAACAGAGCGCGGACTCTGGAAGCACGGAATTCGCAGTTGGGATGACGCGGACAGGTTCGAAAAGCGTTTTGGCGCCGTCGGCGCTCGCCTGCATCAGAAACTCGACGAATACATTCCCCTCTCGCGCGATGCCATCCGCCGCAAGGACGCCGCCTTCTTCGAGCGCCTTTCCACCATGGGCGAGGCTTGGCGCGTGTTCCCCGAATTCGCTGACGAGTGTGTCTACCTCGACATCGAGACCACGGGGCTCTCGTCAGTTTTCGATATGGTGACGATGGTCGGCCTCTATGACGGGCGTAAGTACAAGGTATTCGTCGAAGGCGACAACCTGCAGGAACTGCCTGCCCAACTACGGAACTACTCGGTCGTCGTAACCTTCAATGGTGCAGGGTTTGACTTGCGCTTTCTGAAATTGGCGTTTCCGAACCTCAAGCTTCCACCCATTCACATTGACCTGCGCTGGATCACCCGCAAATTTGGTATGAAGGGTGGCCTGAAGTCTGTCGAGGAGAAGTGTGGGCTAAGACGTGCCGAATCCGTCGAAAACTTGACGGGATACGACGCTACGGTTCTCTGGGCAAAGCACCTCCGCGGCGAGAAGAGCGCGCTGGAACAGCTGATTCAATACAACACCGAAGACGTTGTCCATCTGAAGGCGATTATGGAAATTGCCTACGACCGCCTGAGCAAGAATACGGCTGCCTTCCTCAAGAATTCGATTGCTCCGGTCTTCACTGGCTTGGCACAACTTCCCAAGTCTAATAAACGCGCTGTACTCAGGCGCGTTTCGTGCCAATCCGGCTCGACGGACCTGGTTCCCCGTCTCCTGAAGAAATGCTCAGACGACGGAAAGTCGCCGCGAATCGTTGGAATCGACCTAACTGGGAGCGAAAAACGCGCCACCGGCTGGGCACTGATGGATGGTCCTGCCGCATCGACGAAGAGCATCCGGACAGATGAAGAACTCATCCGAGAGACGCTCGCGGCAAGGCCGGACCTCGTGTCTATCGATTCGCCGCTTTCCTTGCCGGAAGGCTACGGCGCACCAGGTGTGCCCATCTATCGCAAGTGCGAGCTTGCGCTCAAGCGAATGGGCATTTCCGTGTTTTGGTGCTTGCTTCCGAGTATGCAAATGCTCACCCGCCGCGGTATAAAGCTCGCGGCTGCACTTCGCGAAGCCGGATGCAAGGTGATCGAAAGTTACCCCGGAGCAGCGCAGGATGTTCTCGGTATCCCCCGCAAGAAGGCGAGCCTGGAAGAGCTTAAACGTGGACTCTTTCGGGCCGGCATCACGGGAGACTTTGTCACTGCCGACATCACACACGACGAAGTCGATGCAATTACATCGGCCTTGGTCGGGCTTTTTTATCTAGCCGATGATTACATCGCCCTGGGCACGGCAGCTGAGGATTACTTGATTGTCCCAAGGTCCGTGCGATTCAACTACACCAAGCTCGCGCAGATCGTCTCGGCGACCGGACTCGACGAAGTATCTGCGAACTCCTCACATGAGGTAGAATGCCCCGTTCATGGCCAGCCACTCGCAGCGGCCGCGAGCTGAGCGGCTCATCGTTGGCATTACCGGCCGCATCGGCTCCGGCAAGACAACCGTTGGCAGGTATCTCGAATCGAGATACGGATTCCAGTACTTACGGTATAGTGCAGTACTCGAAGATTGGCTAGCGAAAGACCCTGAGAGCAAAGCCCATCTCCAGAAAGTCGGATGGGAGGTCATGGCCGGGGGCATGCAAGCCGAGCTCAATCGTCGATTGACCGCCCGAATTACGCCAGGCACCGATGTTGCGGTGGACGGACTGCGTCACCCGCTTGACTATGAAACGCTCAACAATTCTTTCTCCGATTCGTTCCGCCTGCTGTATATAGATAGTTCTGCCCGGCTGCGTTTTGAGCGTCTAAACCAGAAGGGCAAGTACGCGGATCTTGCCTCGTTCGAAGCGGCGGACTCTCATCCCGTTGAGCAGCAAATCGATTCGCTCCGGCCCAATGCTGCCATTGTGATTCATAACCAACGCTCGCTGCAGGATCTTTACTCCGCGGTCGACCAGGCGATTCGCACGTTTCGGAAAGAAGGCCTGTCATGAGTCTCTGGGTTGTCGTCGGCGGTCAGTACGGTTCGGAAGGCAAAGGAAAAGTGTCTGCATTAATTGCGGAGCAGGAGAACATTGACATTTGTGTCCGTTGCGGAGGACCGAATTCGGGACATTCGTTCACCATGGATGGTGGTCCTCGTGTTCTTCTGCGGCAGTTACCCACCGCGGTCATACTACCGCGAACGCGCCTACTGATACCGGCCGGCGCTCTCGTTAATTTATCGGTTCTTCATAGGGAGATTAGCGAATTCGGCTTGGACGCGCGTCGCGTCGGTGTCGACCGTAACGCCATGATCATCGAGGACGCGGACCGCGATACTGAGGAGCAGCTCGGAATGAGAGAGCGACTCAGTTCTACGCTGTCCGGCGTTGGCTCGGCTGTGGCGCGCCGAGCCTTGCGAAAACAGGACGTGAGACTCGCTGGCCACAACGATGAGACTTGGTTGAGGAAGCTAATCACCGACGCCGCGGGTGAGTGTAATCGTGCGCTCGACCACGGAAAAAAAGTGCTGATTGAGGGTACACAAGGTTTTGGCCTGTCTCTGTATCATTCAGAGTATTACCCCAAGGCGACTTCACGTGATACGTCGGCCGCCGGATTTCTGAGCGAAGTTGGACTGAGCCCGCTGCGGGTAACCGAAGTTGTAGCGGTTTTCAGAACGTTTCCCATTCGTGTGGCGGGCGAGCAAGCGGGGTTTTTGCAGGATGAAATAGACTGGGAGACGATCCGACGCGAAAGCGGCTATCCAACTCCAATCCACGAGTACACAACTGTTACTGACAAACTTCGGCGAGTTGCCCGGTTTGACTGGAATTTAGCGCGTCGTACAATTGATCAAAACCGTCCGACCCGCATCGCTGTTATGGGCATGGACTATTTGGACTATGCAAATTACAGAAAAACCAGCTTCGAGCAACTGGCACAGAAGTCCGCTGTTTTCATACAGCGATTTGGGATCGAATTTGGAAAAATACACTATGCTGGCACCGGACCCGGCCTTCACGATGTGTGCATTTTAGCCGGAGAAGACGATGCTCTCCACTCAATGCATCGCCCACGGGTGCAGATCGCATGACACAGCAGGCCACGGACCTGATCGCTCGATTACGACTCCTTAGGACGGATGAGCGCAGGCTTCGGGCCAGTTTAGTTGAGGATTTGCGACCCTTCCAAAAGCCAGATGACCTTTCGTTTTTTACCTTGCCAGACTCAAACCGAAAAGGAATCAGTGTCGCTACGACGTGCACGGCACTCATGGCATTGATCGACTCCGATAGACTGCTCACCCTATTCCGGGAACGGGAGGAGGAAGAGGCAGATGTAACTAAAGACAGAATCAGGAAGCTCTTCGGTTCCGTAGTGAAGTCGACTTGGAAGAGTTCTGGCCTACGCGATTTGAACGCCTTTACTACCTGCATGGTGGTTAGAGCGGCAGGATTCCTGACCGACGCGGAAATATTTACCGCCGGAGACGTCCACGTTCTTAAACACGAACTCGAGCGCGTTGTTGAAGAACGTCCAGGCGCGCAGAAACTTGGTGCAGCGGAGAAGCATCTGTTGGGGAAGGCCGGGGCCGAGCGGACGTTAAGCGAGATTGTTAAGGCGGTCGCCGAAGAGGCCCCTGACAGCTTCAGCATCCCGAACTACCCGCCCAAGACAACTATGGCGTACTGGTTTGTTGATGGCATCACCCGCGCCAAAATTGGAATTGGGCCTGATAATTGGAAATTAGTCGCGGACTGGGCCGCCAAGCAGCTTAATCGAGAACTGAGTTACATCGTTTCGGGCAATGACGCCTTGGTAGATATTGCCTCTCTAGCTATGGCGGCCTGTTTGGTAAGGCGCATAAGAAAGGTTTGCGCCGAAGAGCACGGGCTCATTGATATCAGCAAAAATTTGCCATCCACAGTTGAACTGATGCACGCAGTTCTTCAGGTATTTGAGAACCAGACCGATTCCGGAATTTGGCACAGGCATTTTCCTCTCTTTCATTTTCCTGGCTCGGGCGCAGCTGACTATTGTTTCAGTTTTGAATTTCTCGAAGCGATCATGATCGAGTTCGCTGAAGCCGATATTTTGCAAAACCCTCGTATTTTGGAGCGAATCATCAAAGCTGTGCGTTGGTGCGAGAACAATCGCCTGGAATTCGGCGCAGGAGAAACCAAATTTCGCGGATGGAACGCGGGCGGAGATGTCAGTAACCTAGTTGCTGGAATGCCCGAGGCATGGGCAACGGGAACGGTTCACATGTTCCTTGCCGAGCTCGACTCAGCGATATCAAACCTTCTTGATAAATTGATCCTTACCCGCTTTAAATTGGACCGAAAGGTCATCAGTCGCTCGGAGCGCACCTGGAAGAAACTTATCGATGTCAACCTTAGATTCCCGGGCGAGAAACCGACGACCCTTAAGACGGTCATCGAAGAAGAGCTCTTCAAAAATGAGGGACTGAAATCAGAGGCCAAAGCACTTCGTGGCCGAGCGTTAGCCGGCCCACGATCAGCAATGTTATTCGGACCTCCTGGCACCTCGAAGACCAGCATTGCCAAAGCGATCGCGGAATGGCTTGGATGGCCGCTGGTAGTGATAACGCCCTCCGAATTTTTGAGCAATGGTCTGGAGCAAATCTACGTCCGGGTTCATGAAATCTTTGAAGACTTAATGGACATTTCTGCGGCGGTGATTCTATTCGACGAAATGGACGCCTTAGCGCAGACGCGGGGAAACGTACAGTTAGACGTTACTCGACAGCTCCTCACCACCAGCATGCTGCCAAAACTGGCCAATCTCTGGAACCAAGGGCGCGTGATTTTTTTTATGGCCACGAATCACAAACAACAGCTTGATCCAGCTGTTACCAGGCCAGGACGATTTGACCTGCTGCTTTGTGTCGGGCCGCCCCCCTGGGACAAGAAGTTGGCAGGACTGGCAGTGGTCTTGGAGAACGTTCATATCGACGGGTTGCCCACGATACAAAAAGTGCTCAAGTCCCTGAGCAAGGCAGCCAGCACGCAAAAGCAGCTAGATATGTTCACTGTAGCCGAATTACGTAGCTTTTTGGAGCATCTCAGACGCCGAAAGGGTAGCGCGAACTTATCGAGTGCTTTGGAGAACCTAGACAACAGGGAATTCGAAAGTATCGTGGCGCAGTGGGCGAAGACGACGATCGCTCTCAGTCGTGGAAGTGCGCTGACAAAAGAATACAAGGAAGATCGTGGCGCATCCCGTCGACAGTAGAGATGATCGCTGCGCAACCAAGCTGGCCCCTTGCCCAACAACGGTCACGGCCAAGTGCCCCTAGTGGCCGCCTGTGTCATTCCTCGCTTCGTCTTGCCTCCACCGGAGCCGTTCATCCTCCATCCGCAGCCGTTCCACACTCAATTCTCCCCCATCCCGTCTTGCCCTTTCCAACTGCTCTTCCACCTTAGTTCTCTGCATCTGCGTTTGGCGTCTACCCCGACTCTTGTCGGGGCATCCCGGTCACCTCTACCGGGACCACCGAAGGTGCGTGTGGAGATTTCTTCCCCCGCTGGAAGCTTTGAACTTTCAACTCTCAACCCTCGACCTCTGGCCCCCAATTTCTCGTCCCGATTCCCGCCCGCCTGCGCCGTTAACCTTCTCCCCCGCGCCGTTCACCCTCCATTCCTCTTATCCCTGCATATCCCCCAATCTATTCAGACATTTGGACTTACAAATTTCACTTGACAGGGATCGTAATCATGTGGTAATATATTCTTTGATACTTAGCCACCACCTATCCCGAGCCCCTCGGGATCCCGGCCGCAGCGCACTGCAAGCCGCCCCTCTGCGTAATCTCTGTGTGCTCTGCGTCTCTGCGTTGGATTCTTCTTCTCTTGGGTTGACCCTCAACCTTCAATCGGAGGCCCGGAGACTTTTGCGACCGGAGATCCCGACCTGGTCGGGACTTTCGACTTTCAACCGCTTCTCTTTCCCCTCTCCCTCTTCTCCCGATCTCTGTGCCCTCTGTGTCCTCTGTGGTGAAAACTCCTTGTCATTTCCTTCTTGCCCGATACCTCGTCACTCGCCACTCACCACTAACTCCTTTACAATCCGCACTTCCGAGACCCCCCTCCCGCAACCCCTTTATAATCCGCACTTACAAGCACCCCCCGGATCTGCGGGAAACAAAGGACTTATAACCCCTTTAGAATCCGCACTTACGAGAAATTCTCCCGTAACCCCTGTAGAATCCGCACTTACAAAAACAGGGGGGTGGGATGCCATCTCTAAAGCGAACCTTAACTTTCCTGCCCCTCATTACTCGCAAGGAAGAGAGGGATCGGATTACTCCTTGCGGGAGAAGGAGATACTGGATAGCACAGAATCATAGGCGGGGCGGAGGGAAGAAAGATCCTTTTCGAGAGCTGTCAGGGTCAGGACGCCAATGGTCGAGCCGCTCCGCGCATAGACGCGATGATAGTAGATGGACGGGCCTTCCTTGGTGTTGTAGCGCACTTCCAGCGCGACCGTTTCGGCGGCGCCGGGAATGCCAGGGGGGAGCGCGGCGTCAATCTTCGGCTCCCGCAAGTATTCGCGGAACATTTTGGTTTGCGCTTCGACGTACTGTTGGAGGGTAATGCCGGGACCGAGGGGCTCTTCCATCGCACCAATGCTGCTGGGAAAAGCGTCCTTCGCGTCCAACTGGATGCCCAAGCCTTCTTGAATCTGCCAGCCGGGCGGAATTTTGTAGAAAGCCCACCTGCCGATGGCCAAGGCAGGCGGCTGGCCGGGGCGCGCGGGGATTGCGGAGCCGGGTACCGGCGGCCTTGGCGCCGGACGTGGAGGAACCGGCTGTGCTGCAGGCTGACCCTGAGCAGCCGAACCAGTAGCAGACCGTTCGTTCAGGTTAGAAGCACGCTGCTGCGGCGCGGGCTGGGAGGGGGGCGGTGGAGAAACAACGGGCGCGCGAACAGGCGCCGCCGCGGGTGCTGGAAATTCCCTGGCGACAGGGGCCGGCGGGGCTTCTCTTTGCGCGGCGACGGATGCCTGACCAGAAACTTGTGCGCCGGATGCGGGCAATTGATCGTCCGGCACGATGCGAACAACAAAAATAGTTTGGCCGGATTTGATTTCGTCGCCGGTGGCAAGCATGGCTTCCTGAATCTTGGCGCCATTCAGTAATGTCCCGTTCGTGCTTTTCTTGTCGACGACGCGGCAGCCGCTCGGACCGCACTCCACGGCGAAGTGCACGCCCGACATGTGATTGTCGTGGGGAATGGCAAACTGCGCCCGGTCCGCCGCGCGCCCGATTACCATGGATTGCCCGCTCGCCAAGGCAATCGTCTTTCCGGCCAACGGCCCGCTCTTTATTTCCAGAATGACGCCCAAAATCGCATCCTCACGAACTGATACGGAACTCAAAAGCTCAAAGCATTCTGCCAGGTAACTTAGTGTGGCGTTCGCTGGAATTCATCCATCCGCCTCCGGAAGCTCTCCCATTCGGCGCCGGAGTCCCGGATGTCTCCGCGTTTATTGTGCTCGGGAAGCCAGACACCGTCGTGTAACCAGTTTTGGAATCCGGTACCCGCAAACCACTGGCGATACATGGAATCATCCGCTTCCTTTCCCTGGCATAGGTACTGCTGGACGTATTGATCCCGCAAGGCTGCGGTTGGCATGAATCGAGAGACGATCTCGATTTCGTCTTGAACGTGCAGGAACTCATGCTCCAGGATTATTGCGAGAGCTTGAGCATAGGAATGGAAACCTTCGGCCACGTAGATACTGATGAGCACGTCCAGAACTACGACGCCGCCTTGAAATTGCCAGCGGGTGAGAGCTCCGCCCGAGCGGACTTGCCGCCATTGCAGCGCAGGATTCGCAAAACGGAGTGAAAACTCCGCGGTCGTCAATCCGGCGATAACTTTAATGGTCTTTGCAGGCGCAAGACGGTGCATCTCCGTGGCAGAGACGAAGCAGGGCGCGCGCGCGGAGACTCCAGCGGGCACGCGGATAGGTGGATACAAACTCAAAGGCAGCAAAAGCTCGTTGCGGTAACGGACGGATGGTTCGAATCGTAGGTTGGGCATGCTCGCCTGCCTCCTTTCCGGCCGTTAGCCCTCTTCGGGTTTCACAGGTGGGACCGGCTGAATGCTGATGTCCCACAAAGCTGCGGCGCTAGTTTAGCCCATTTCGTGGCTATCTCTCCCGAACTGAGGGGCAAAACAGGTACCGAGTATCCTTGCGGTCGATGACGCACCAGCCGCCTGGGCCGCACTCCACCGCGAAGTGCACGCGGGACATGTGAGTCTCGTGTGGAATGGCAAATTGGGCGCGATCCGGCGCGCGGCCGATGAGAATCGACTGGCCGTTCGCGAGCACGATTTTCTTGCCCGCGAACGGACCGGCCTTGTTTTCGAGGATCAATGCCACCGAATAGTGCTCCGACCGATCTATTCGTTGTCGGGATGCTTCACGTACGTCCATTTCTTACCGTCGAAGGAGCAGAGATGCTCGACTCCAAACGACCACAAAACACCTTCATTCGCGTGAAGCCTGTTGCCATCGGGAACTGGCTTTAGACCGGTCTCTAGTGGTTTGACCTTATCTTCATCAAAAACGTACAGACCGTCGGAGGCTGCCACGTAAATCTTTTCGCGAAATACTTCAACCGACCAAAAGTGCCTGTCGGCCTTTGGGATCGAATAGTTTATCCAATTGCTCTTTCGACCTTTGAAGAAGGAACCATTTCTTCCGCAAATGTATACCTCGTCGGGGGAAACGCAACACACACCTCTCAAAGTCTCCGAAGTAGGCAGATATTCGGGCTGCCACGACTTGCCACCATAGTGGCAGACGAGGCCACGCCGACCCACCAGATACATGTCTTGCCGCGAATTCCCGGCAATTCCGTAGAATGTGTTGGCAATTGCGAGAGTTTTATTGGCCAAAATGCCTTCGTCAAAATGTACCCAGCCCGATCTCTCCCGCAAGTAAACTTGTCCTGCGACACCGCACACAAAAAGGTGGCCCCCAATTTCCCGAATGCGATTCACATAGCCATATTTCCCTTCACCGTTGCCAGCATCGGCGATAGCCTCTTCGGCCCAGCCGTCCAGCGTTTTTACCTTTATCCTGCCGTCTTTTGCCAGATAGTAAGTCCTCGCATCAGGCTTCGAGATGCCACAAATCGAGCGAATAGACCATCCATCGAAGTCGAAATGCCGCCAAACACCGGCCTTAAAAGTAAAAATTCGAGTGAGTTCCACATCCTCATCGGCCAGAGACGCGAGTTCGGAAACAATAATCACCCAATCTTTCGATTTTACATAGCCGTCGGTGAAGATTACGGCGGCGTCCTTTTTGGCAGTCATTTTTTAATCCCATTCCCGAATAATGCAAGAATTCTATCAATCGCTATCCGTCCTGGTCGCCCGCGCTGGTATTCGACAAGGGAATCCCAGGGCTAGCCTTCTTCCCTCCACTGTCCGCTCGCAGAGGTTGATTGCCTTTTATTCTGCACTGGTCCTTATGGTACGCATCCAGTTGTGCCTTTATGCATTTTTCATCACACCCAAAAACCTCATTTGCACTCTCGGCTGCGTCATTGCTTGCCTGGTTGTAGCTCCATTTTCTATTCTTGTGCGCATCCTCTTTGGCATCGTACGAGTTGTGGATATCCTCGTGGTCACCGGCGTTTTTCCCTCCCTTGGTGACACAAATGCAAGGAGCATCCTTCTCGTCATACTTTTCACACCCCTTATACACCTGTGGTTTTCTGCTCGCTCGCTTAGCTGCCTTACGCTCGCCCGGCTCCATGAAACAGTGCACAGGTACAAGATGATGGGGCGTCTTGCCTAGTTTACCGCAGCAGTTCGGGCGATACGCAGGGTACAATGTACATTCATCCTTTTTTTCGTTTTGACAGGCAGAACAAACCTTGCAGGGCGGTTCACTCTTAGCACCAAAGCGTTTCTTGGCTGAGCAATCGCATTTCTCAACGTCGTCTATGGTACCTTCGCCCAAATCTGCCTCCAATTCCTAGGGTGTCCCTCAGGTCCACGCGCGATCATTGGCTCCGGCTCTTGCGTCTTCCCAATCTTTCTCCAGCGTTCTTTCTCGGAATCTTCCAATGCGTAAATCCGGGGCAACTGAGGCATCCATCAAGGCAGCCCGTATGGATGGTTGCTCATCAAAATTGGGTGCAACTGTAAACATGATGGCGACAAAGGATGCGATCGACGACTCAAGTGTGAAGTTGTAGCGACGCGCTCGCCCAATTCCAGCTAACACCCTTCGGAAAATGACTTCGTCGGACAGGCCCTCTAGCAAGCTTGGATGATCGTCGCGAAGAAATTGACAAATCTGATGTGCGAAAGCAGCTTCGGCCTGAGGCCGCAAAGCTTCCAAATGTTGCGGGCGAAGTTGCAAGAACGGGGATTCGCCGGACTGACGAGGCTGATATGGAACTGGAGGCGCTCCACGCTCGCAGTGCAGTAGAACTGCTTCGCTGGTAAGAACTCCGAAAACGCGCAAGGGGCCAAAGAAGATTCGAAGTTCTTCCACACTGCAAGCGGGGAGGAACGGGCGAAATACGCGAGGGTCATAGAAGCGAAAATGCCACGGCTCTCCTTCAGGAGGTTGGACCTTCAAGAAGTGGCGGAAGTGAGTGCGCAGAGTGTCGAGGTTGGCTTTGGAGACGGCGAAGATGCCCCAACGTTTCACGTCGAGAGTGGAGACAATCCAATCGAGGACTGGTGGGTCGAGGTGCAGGAGGTAAGGTGCGACATCCCAGAATTCTTCCTCGGCGGTGCCACGGTAGAGGGAGACGGCGCGAGCCGGGCCCAGTTCGAGCACTTTCCTTGGGACGGCTGGAGCATCGGTGGCATCAGCCACGGCGTATAGCTCTCCCGATTCAGCGATTGCTCGCAGATGATCGAGAGAAACCTGCTCGATTCGGAGAGCGGGATTTTGCTGTTCGGGCATGGCGCGCTTCTAAGTGCTCATAAATGGCGCGCCGCCGGCGGCTGCCGCCTTCGCGCACCCCGGCAAGACCGGCCTGCCCATGCCGACTTCGCCGATGATGACGGTGAAACAGCCGAGGATGATGACGCCGCCGTGGGCGGTGTTGTCGCCGATACGAGCGGCCATGAGGTTGCCGATCAGGACAGTGGGCGAGCCTTTAATGATGATGTCGGGAGGGCCAACGCAGGTGGCCATGTCCGTGACGCGAGCGGCGGGCAGCATGCCAATCAGAACGGTGGGCATGCCGGGCGGCAAAATCGGGCCACCGACGTGCGGAACGACTCCTGTGACCATTGGGCAGGTGTGCATGTCGCTGACGCGCGCTGCTGGAGGCATGTTCTTCTTCTCCGTTGCAAAAGGAATCAGTTCAACTTGTCACCTTTGCTGCCATCGTCCGCCGTATCGGGGTCCAGGGGAGCCTGCGGCGGATCGGGCGGCTTGGGTGAATCGGGGGACTTCGGGCTAGCGCCGCTCCCAGAACCAGCCGAACCTCCGCTATTGATCTTGACGAGCATCCCTTGAATGGTTACTCCAGCGGGACCAATGTCAACGAAACCACCTGGTCCCACGAGAGAGAGTTGCATGCCGGCTTCGATGATGACCTTCATGCCGCCCTTGAGGTGAATCTCCTGGCCGGATTCCACCGCGTAAACGGTGCCGATCTGCTCATGGCGCGCGCTGCCAACTTGAAGCGATCTATTGCCGCCAATCTCCTCCTTGCAATCCGCGCCGACGGTGATGGAGAGATTGCCGCCGACCTGCTCCATGCGGTTCGAACCCACTTGGAGCGACATGTCACTGCCGATCTTCTCTTTGCGGTTCGCTCCGACTTCGAGAGACATGTCGCTGCCGACTTTCTCCATGCGATTCGCGCCCACTTCATGCGACATGTCCTTATCAATTTTTTCCTGATGGACACCTTTGACGTGGCCGTGCTTGTCGCCTTCCACGAGTTCGCGCTGGTTGGCGTGAACGATCAAGCTGCGGTCGTTGCCGATGAATTCGCGGGAATCGTTTTCGACGCGGTGATCCATGTCCTTTTCGGCGTTGATGAAAATTTGCTCGCTGCCCTTTTTGTCCTCGAAGCGGAGCTCGTTGTAGTTGGCGGAGCCGCCACCCTTGGTGCTGCGGGACATAAAGGTGGTACGCGTCTTATGGTCAGGGAGGGGGTATGTCGGCATTTGGTCGTCGTTGTAGACGCGGCCTGTGATGATGGGCCGGTCGGGATCGCCTTCGAGGAAATCAACAATGACTTCCTGTCCGATGCGAGGGATGGAGACCGCGCCCCAGTTCTTGCCGGCCCAAGGCTGCGAGACGCGCACCCAACAAGAGCTGTTCTCATTCTTCTTACCAAGGCGGTCCCAGAAAAACTGCACCTTCACGCGGCCGTACTTATCCGGGTAAATCTCTTCGCCCGCGGGACCTACTACGACGGCAGTCTGAGGGCCCTGCACTATGGGCTTTGGAGTGAGGCGCTGCGGACGAAACGGTACGGAGAAGGGGATGCACGTGAAATGGTTGGTGTAAGTCTCCTCGGAACCGCCACCTGAACCAGAATAGCTCTCGCCGACCGACGCAGAATGGGTCACTTCAGTCAGAAGATAATCGCCATTCTGGTCTCGGCGGGAATGCTCGTCCAGATGAAATTTGTAACCTGGGGCGAAAGAGCGGCAGTTGCCGGAACCGGTGACCAAGTGGTGGGCGGCTTCTTCTTCTTCCATGCGAAGTTTGGTGACGGTGTCGCCTTCGGATTTATTAATGTGGATGCCGGGATAGTCATAAATTTCGTATTTGGTGTTGCCACCGATCTCGGCGACGGTCTGCACGTTGGCCATCAAGGACGAGTTCGGCGTCTGAAAGTTATAGTCGGTGAGTGCGTACTTGCCGGGGCGCAACTCCTGTTCAGCGCCCCAGCTCCCCACGATGTCTTCCTTCAGGAACGTGCTGCCGGGGGTGTAGTTGAAGCGCACTTTATGCTGGGCGGGACAGTTTTTGTGCACTTGGGGCTTGTCGGCAAAAATCAGCTTGTGAGTGTTTTGATCGTGCTCGAAGAAATAGAAGATGCCGTACTCTTCCATCAAGCGAGAGACAAAGTTGAAGGCGGTCTCGCGATACTGGACAACGTATTCGCGCTGGGGATAGCTGCCCTGGGTGCGGTCCTGAAAATCCTGAAAGCCGTGGTCCTGAAAAACTTTTTTCACGATTTCGGGAATAGTCTTCTGTTGAAAAATTTGGCAATCGGCGGTACGGGTGAGGAACCAGAGCCAGGGGACAATTTCGGCGTGGTAATAACTGAAGCGATTGTCACCGCCCACGCAAGCGAAGCGGCTGACAAAGCCATTCCAATACCGCTTGTCATCACCGGTATGGTGGATCTGGAGAGTCACTTGCTTGCCGACAATGTCCTTGAAAGAGATGGCATGGTTTTCGGAGAGGAGGTCCGCTGAAAAATGGAATGGCTGCGAGAGTGCCTCATGACCGCTAAAGCTTTGAAGAAGCAATGCGTCTTTTCCAAGCGGCGACGTGAAAGAAATGAGTCGGTGCTCCTGAGTGTGTGTCGTCATTGAAAAGCCTTCCGATCGGGCCGCTATCACAAAGCAATTCTGATTTGGATCAGAATGTTAGGTTCGAGACATTGTCGAGGCACTCTTCGCGGCCGGCGGAGTCCCTTTTGGAGCGTTTGCCGGGCTGGAGATCTGAAATTCCCAATGCCAGGCTTCCGAAGGAATTCGCTCAATTCCGTAATCCTTCTTATGAAGTTCGAGCCACTTGTAGAACCAACTCTTTTCCCAGCGTTGATTGTGAAGTCTAAGGTCTTTGTTGGACTTTCCCGTCTCAGCGGTTAGCTTCACGCCGCCTTCCTCACTAAAGAAATCCACTGCTATGCCGCGGCTATGATTACTGTAGCCCGGGGCGGCCTTTCGAGGAGCGATATAGTCGACCATTGTTTCCACTGCTTTCCAACCATGCAGACCGCCTTCGGAATAGTTAATGCGTGAAAGCTGAGTATGATTTAGACGATAGTATTTCTTGCGATAGTACTCGTGCCAAAGTTTGCTATCGTGCTCATAGCCGCGATATCCGGAAGTAAGCCCAATGCGATGAACCTTCGTAACAACGACTTCGCCCTTTGCCTTCGCCTGCTTCTCAAGTGCCTGCTGGTTCTCTTTGGGTTTCTTCTGGAATTCGTCCTGTTCGTTCTTCAGATCGGCCCTCGCCTCAGCGAGTAATTTTCTGCACTTTTCAGCCGCGTCCTTGCGAAGCTTGAACCCGTCCTCGACTACCTGCAGATCGGACTCGGGTATCGTAGGAGCTGGAGGCCGAGGATGCTTGCGCCGATGCTCTGGTCTGCCGTAGGTTGCATATTCGAGATGCGTCGCAAGCACGCTGTTTTCAAATTGCTGATAATCTTCGGAGAACTCATTGATGAGTGGCGGAACAAAATGAACTGGCTCGCCATGGTCGCGCACGCCGAGTGAGCCAGGTGTGTCGCCCGAACAAGTCCGGGCGTCCGGGTCTGCCGCGTCAAGACGGCCTAGAGTGCCGGGAGTTCGAGCCGGAATGAGATCAAGGTCTAATTTCAAGCGTGCAACCCCAAGCGAACCGGGGCACCGGGATTCAGCCATGACCTACCTCCTTCAACACAAACCTCGAAGGGCACGATTGTCATGCAGCGCCATCAAAATCAACTGTACGTAAAGCTGCCGTTGTCGGCGACGGAGACGCGGATGGCGGATGGTTTCTGGCGTTCGGCCATGCGCGACAGGAGGTAGCGGGAGATGTCGGGGAGCATGGTGTTGGTGAGGATGTTGTCGACGTTGCGGGCGCCGGACTCAACTTCGGTGCAGCGCTTGGCGACTTCAGCGACAACCGCGGGATCGTAGGTCAGCTCGATCTTGTGATTTTCGCGGATGCGGCGCTGAATCTTGCGGAGTTTGAGCGTGACGATGGTCTTCATGGCTTCGTCGCGCAGCGGGAAGTAAGGGACGGTAACGAGGCGGCCCATGAATGCGGGCTTAAAGATTTTGTTGAGCTCGGGCTTCATGGCTTTGGCCAAGCCTTCGGGGCTTGGAGTGGTCTCGGGATCGGCGGTGAGTTTCATCAAGAGATCGGTGCAAGCGTTGGAAGTGAGAATGATGATGGTGTTCTTGAAATCGATTTCGCGGCCTTCGCCGTCTTCCATCATGCCTTTGTCGAAGACCTGATAGAAAAGTTCGAGAACATCGGGATGAGCCTTCTCGCATTCGTCGAGAAGAACGACGGAATAGGGGCGGCGGCGAACGGCTTCGGTGAGAACGCCGCCTTCGCCGTAACCGACGTAGCCCGGCGGCGAGCCTTTGAGGCTCGAAACCGTATGGGATTCCTGATACTCGGACATGTTGATGGTGATGACGTTGCGTTCTCCGCCATAGAGAAGATCGGCGAGAGCCAGCGCGGTTTCCGTTTTGCCGACGCCGCTTGGGCCAACGAGCATGAATACGCCCACGGGCTTGCCCGGATCATCCATGCCCGCGCGGGCGGTGGAAATGCGCTGGGCGATGGCATCGAGGGCGTGATCCTGGCCGATGACACGCGCGGCCAGGAGGTCTTTCAGGGAAAGAACGGTGTTGATTTCATCCTGCTGCATCTTGCCGACAGGAATGCCGGTCCATGCGGAGATCACTTCACCAACAATCTGCGTGTCAACGCACACGCGCATGAGAGGGTTTTGACCCTGGAGGGCATCCAATTCCGCGTTGAGGCGCGCGAGTTCGGCCTGTAGCGCCGCAGTGTCGAGGGCCGGCTTGGCCGCGGTGGCACCTCCGTTGCCAGCGGCGGCGCGCGGGGCCGCGGCCGTCTCAAGCTGCGTACGGACATCACGAATTTTCCCGACGAGGCTCACTTCCTTGTCGCGCCGTTCTTGCAGGGATTTCAGCTGGGCCGAAAGCTCCGTCTTTTGTCCGGCGATGGCTGCCAGGCGCTCGGCATGATCGGAACCCACGGCAGCTTCGCGTTCGAGCACGCGCTGTTGAACTTCCAAGTCGTCCAGTTGGCGGCTTGCGTCTTCTATTTGCGGCGGCGTTGCATTTTGTCCCAGAGACAGCCGGGCGCACGCGGTATCCAGAACGCTCACGGCCTTGTCGGGCAATTGCCTGCCCGCGAGGTAGCGATGAGAAAATTTGGTAGCCGATTGCACCGCCTCGTCAAGGATCCGGACGTTGTGATGTTTTTCGAGCGAACCGACGATGCCACGGAGCATGACCATGCACTGTTGTTCCGCCGGTTCCTCAACCTTGACCACCTGAAAACGGCGCGCAAGGGCCGCGTCCTTCTCAAAATATTTTTTGTACTCCGACCAAGTGGTCGCCGCGATGGTGCGCAATTCGCCACGCGCCAGCGCCGGTTTCAAGAGATTGGCGGCATCGCCCTGACCGGCAGCGCCGCCGGCGCCAATCATGGTGTGGGCTTCGTCAATGAAAAGAATGATCGGCGTGGGGGACGACTTGACCTCTTCAATAAGCCCTTTCAGGCGATTCTCGAATTCTCCTTTGATTCCGGCTCCAGCCTGGAGGAGGGCAAGATCCAGAGAACGGATGGTGACATTCTTCAGCGGCGGAGGGACGTCGCCCGCAGCCACGCGCAGAGCAAAGCCCTCGACGACGGCGGTCTTGCCGACACCGGCTTCGCCGGTAAGAATGGGATTGTTCTGGCGGCGGCGCGTGAGGATGTCGATGATCTGGCGAATTTCGTGGTCGCGCCCAAGGACGGGATCCACTTTCCCCGCGCGCGCATTGGCAGTGAGATCGATTGTGAACTGATTGAGATTCTGCGTTTTGCCGCCGCCGGGGGCACCGGCTGAGGCCATGCCCGGGACTTCGGCGGCCTGAGCGGTCTCGTGATCCTCAGGCGAGCCCGCCACGATGTTCCAGAAATTCTTGCGAAGCGTTTCCTCACTGATCTTCTGGAATTCACGGGTGACTTCGCGCATCAGGCGCGCCAAATCCGGAGAGGCGGCGATGGCCAGGATGCAGAAGCCGGAACGCACCTGCGCGGCGCCGAAATCAAGCGAGCCGGTGGTCCACGCCTCCGACAACACTTGCACCAGCGAAGGGCTGAAAACAGGAGTTCGCGCATTGCCGGTCTTGAGCTTGTCAAGGCTGGAAGTAAGATCACTCGCGAAATGTGATTTGTTTACCGCGAAATGCTTGAGAATGTGCTGCAAGTCGCTATCGGTGACTTCCAGCAACTTCATCAAGAAGTGTTCGATTTCGATGTCGTAGTGAGTTCGCGACAGGCAGAAACCCGCTGCGGCTTCGAGGCCAGTGCGCGCCGTATCGTTCAGTTTTCCGATGAGCCCTTTCAAGTTGGAGGCCATGGTCTGTCCTTTCTAATTACAAAGCCAGGATTGTGTCCTCAGGGTCCCGCCGAATAGGGCCGGACCGGACCCAGCTTACCCAGCCTAATCTTGGAGATTCGTCGCCTTCCGAGCCCAATTCACAGGCGGGCACTTCATCCCGCTCGAGAACCAACTGCACCTCGAAGTCAATTTCGTCGTTGGAAAAAAATCGTGTGAGCGCGCGCAGAGCCTGGAATGCGGAGCCATTCGGCAGAAAATCGAGATACTGGGAGAGCGAAAGGGGCCCGAGTTTGATTCGCGCGCGGGCCTGCTGGTCCCAGACCTCATTTCCGGCCACCGCGCCTTGCCCAAGTTGTTCGGAAGGAGTCTCCCGATCACCCAAGCGGCACTCGGTGGCGGAATCCAGCCGGAACCATCCGCCCAGCAATTGCTGCACCTCGACTGGGACTTCGAAGTATTCATTAAGGATCATTTCCAGGGCCTTGGCCGAACGAGGCCGCTGGGCCAGAATCCCGGCAAAAAAGAGAAAGGCTTCATCCGGGATGGCTTGGCGCTCCTGCAGGCCTTCCGTACCCATGCCGATCAGGTCCAACAGGAGGTGAGAGAAGCGGTCCAGCTCGCCGCGCTCATAGGCGATGGAGAAGCGGTACTTTTCCCAGGCCTGATAGAAGAGAGAAATAAAGCGGTGATTGAAAATGTCGAGAAAGTCGCGCAGCGTCCTGTCGTTGGCCCGCAGGCGTTCGGCGATGAGTCCTGTGTACCAGTGGGGAAGAGCCCCCACGGGCCCCATCAAGCCGAGGAAGTTAACCTTCATCTGGTGGGGCTTATTCGCGCTCCATTCGAGCGATTGAATCTGGCTGGCCGGGAAAGCCAGTGAGGGATTAGAGCCGAAGCGGGCAATTTCCTCAGAAGGATTGACGAACCTGCCGACCGGTTTGCGTTCCGGCAACAGCCGCTCGAGCAGACGCACGGCTTGGAAGAAACCGAAGGCGTACGGCTGCTCTCGGAGCCGGGCTTCGAGGTCGGAAGGGGCAAGCGATTGCTTCAGAGCAGTATCGCCTGGCCCGCTCGTGGCGGCCATTGCCGTAAGAGCTCCTTTCGTTGCCGCGTCCGCGCCAACAGTTGACTGAAGCTGTTGATAGAGGCGTACAAACCCAGAAAATGCTCGAGCACGCTGGCAAAGAGGTAGATGCCGCCGCCGACGTATTGCTCCTCATCGAATTCGATTTCGACTTGCCTGCCGCGCACAAAACCAATTCCGTTCTCCGAAATGACGCGGGCGAAGTGGCGGTGGCTTTTCAAAGTCAGCAGGCCTGCAATTTGCTTTTCCTGAAAGGCGGACTCGCTGAAATTGTAGAGGCGCAGTATTTCCGTCAGGGCATCCTTGCCTTCGTCCACGAGCGACAAATAATTGAGCGACAGATGAGAAATGAGCCGCCAGAGAACGCCCTTCCCGGTGGGCGGGCGGACTGTCGCGGTCGGTTTACGCAGGGCCACAACGCGCTTCACGGCCCCAAGTCCCTCCAACTCAAAGTCGCCCGCTTCGTTCCCGAGCGGCAGGCGGTAGGGCAAGTCGCGATTCGAGCAAGTACAGTGAACCGTAATGGTGTCCACATCCGGCCTCATGGGCCTCCCGGTAAGGTCCATCAAGGAAAGAAAGACCTCCGTGCCTTCGTCGTTCCTCCTCTGCGAAGGCCGCCGGCTGGCGTACCAGAAAGCCTGCTGGCGTTTTTGCTGGCGCGACGAGGCATGGCGAAAACGGTAAAAGGGCTCAAATTGCAGGATCTGATGAGTGTCGCGGTCCGGCGATATGACGTCATCGATGGAGAAAATCTCAAGAGCGTGTCTTCGGCGCACATCCGGAACCACCGGATATTCGAAGTCCGTTTGATCCAAAAGAATGGGCTCCGCGGTCAAGGGGAAGAGATTGATGACGGGCGAACACCCCAGACCCAGAGTCTTCGCCGAGACATTCAGCTCGAGCATCTGGCTGCGCTCGGAGAGTTCGAAACTGGAGATCAAGAAGATGATCTCGACTCGCGGCCCGAAGCCAGCCTTCTCCAATGCCTC
>Ga0209180_10000147_pt1 | contig 31463 bp, 21 predicted proteins | sample CZO8metaG_3_FD_188355 | JGI IMG/M metagenome (GOLD analysis project Ga0209180, IMG submission 188355) | Vadose zone soil microbial communities from the Eel River Critical Zone Observatory, Northern California, USA - CZOApr15con2H2.8 metaG... | ecosystem: Environmental > Terrestrial > Soil >...
CAGCAGCACGCCGATGACAAGGGTGATGACCGTGAGCGGCGCGCCGACCTTGAAATAGGTCCAGAAGCCGATCTCGATGCCGTGGCGGCGCGCGCGCTGCACGACGATGAGGTTGGCGACCGAGCCAAGGATGGTGAAATTGCCGGCCAGCGTCGATGCCATCGCCAACACCAGCCAGGCCGGCCACGGCTCGGCGAGGTTCTGCACGAAGGGCTTGAGCACGAGCACGGCCGGCACGTTGCTGACCACGTTCGACAGCACGGCCGCGACCAGCGCCAGCACCGGCGGGTGGTCGAGCCTGAGCCGCTCGGCATAGGCGAGCGCCTCGGGCCCCAGCGCCGCCTTCTCGAGCCCGGCGACGACGACGAACAGCCCGGCGAAGAGCAGCAGCAGCGGCCAGTCGATCTCGCGGTAGACACGCTCGGGCTTGACCCGCGGCGTCAGCAGCAGCAGCGCGCCGCCGACGATGGCGACCTTGGCGGGCGGCTGGCCCAGGAAGAAGAACACCACCATGCCGAGCGCGACGGCGAGCGATTCGAGCAGCAGCCCGCGATTCCAGCGCGGCCGCGGCACCACCGCGGCCAGCCTTCCGCGCGTGAAGAACTCGGCCGGCCAGGCAAGCGCAAGGAGCAATAGCGCCGCCGCCAGCCCGGCCGCGGCCACCGGCGACAGCGCCGCCGCGAAGGCGCCGTAGGGAATGTGCGAGAAGCTGCCGATCAAAATGTTCTGCGGGTTGCCGGTGATGGTGGCGGTGCTGCCGATGTTGGAGGCCATCGCGACCGCCAGCAGGTAGGGCACCGGGTTGCGCCGCATCGCCAGCGTCGCCTCGGCGACCAGCGGCGTCAGCACCAGGCACACCGTGTCGTTGACGAGAAAGGCCGAGAGCCCGCCGGAGACGACGATCACGCCGGCGAGCAGCGCCAACGGGTGGCGGGCGTGGCGGGCGATCCAGGCATTGGCAAGGTGGAAGAAGCCGGCGAAGCGGAGATTCGCGACGACGATCATCATGCCCAGAAGCAGCGCCAGCGTCTCGAGATCGATGGCGCGGTACGCCTCCTCCGGGCTGAGCGTGCCGGTGGCCACCATGAGGCTGGCGCCGAGCAGCGCGGCGCCGGTGCGATCGAGCCTCGAGCCCGGCAGCCGGCCGATGGCGATGACCAGGTAGGTGGCGGCGAAGACGAGCGCGGCGGCGAGCACCAATTCCCCGGCGGGTCGAGGCGGCGAGGACGCCACAGTGCCGCGCCATCCCCGCGCCGACAACCGTAAAAAGGACAGCCGTCGCTAATCGAGCCGCTGATGGCTCGGGGGCAACCCTGAGGCGGTTTCTGGCATCCCAAGGGTAAAGACGATCAGCGCTATCAAAGCGGCGGCGCCTAACGTGACGAACGTCGCGCTGTATCCGAAATGGTCGACGATCTCGCCCGCGGCCAGCCCACTCAACGATGCGCCAATCCCTTGGACGGTCGCTATGGCGCCTTGGGCCAGGTTGTACCGACCGGTGCCACGCATGATGTCGGCGATCACCAGAGGGGCGAGTGCGCCGAAGATCCCTGCTCCGACCCCATCAAGCAACTGGACTCCAATCAGCCAGATGCTGTTGTCCGAAAACGTGTAGAGCGCCGCTCGAATGGGCAGGATGGCGAAGCCGGTCAGGAAGAGGGGCTTGCGCCCCCAACTGTCGGCCGTCCGCCCAACCAGAAGGGCAAAGGGCAGCATCACCATCTGCGCAGCGACAATGCAGGCGGACATCATTGCCGTCGCTTCCTTGGGATGCGCAGCCGCGAGCTTCTGACCTACCAGCGGTAGCAGAGGTGCATTGGCGAAATGGAATAACATGACGCAGAGACCAAAAATCACCAGCGGACGCGATTTGAACAGGATGCCGTAGCCGGCCGGGCCGGGGAGTTTCTCGCCTGAAGCCATTCCCGTCTCCAAGTCTCGTGCCCGGTCGTTGTCGATGGCCGCCGATGGAATGGACAACACAGCGAGGCTTGCGAGGACTGCGAAAACCGGTACGAGAAGGAAGACGGCGCGCTGCGAAAACGCATATCCGACAGCACCCGCCACCACAGCGACGGCGACGTTGCCGGCATGGTCGAAGGCCGAGTTCCGCCCCATGCGTCGCGCAAGCCAGTCGCGCGCATAGAGGCCCAAGGTCAAGGCCGCGACCGCGGGACCGAAGACATCGCCGACGATGGCCATGAGGCTATGGGCGATCAGCACCGGCCAAAGGGTCGGCAGGGCGAAGATCGTGACACCGCCGAGCGCCAGCGCAGCGAGCGCCAGAACGATCCCGCTCCTCTTGGCGCGGGTCTCGTCGATCACTGCGCCGATGGGGGTCTGAAAACAGAGGCCTAGCAGACCACCCACCATGGTGACCAAGCCGACTTGCGACTGGCTCCACTGCTGCTGGGTGACCAGGAAGACATTGAGGTAGGGTCCAACGGCACCACGCACATCGGCGAGCAGGAAATTGATGGCGTCGAGCGAGACCGGATTGAAACCCGAGCCATCGGGCCGGTCCTTTTTCGCCTGCATGCGCGCCTCGTTTTGCTTGTCGCCCCTGCGCCGCATCAGGCGGGACATCTTCAATTCGGTCGGCGGTCGCACACTGCCGCGCCGCCCGCACGTCGACAACCGCAAAAAGGACACACTGCGCGAACACGCTCCGCGGCCCGCGACCGCAAGGGGTCTTCGGTTTGTCGCACCATCTGTGCTACAAGCGCAGGAGACTTGCTCGCTGCGCGAGCGGCGGCGTGGAGTGAAAGTTCGGACCTTGCGGCAGACCATGGCAGAGCGTCGACGCGCCGACTTGCGCGTCGACCCGGAGGATCGGCCGCAACGCGCCACCGGCGGCGAGCGGCGCGGCGGCGCCCAGCTCTCGCGGCGGCGCTGGCAGCGGCGCCTCGTCCGTATCGCGCTGCTCGTCGTCCTCTGGGGCGTGATCCTCGGCGGCGGCGCCACCGCCTATTTTGCGCTCACCCTGCCGCCGATCGGCGATCTGACCATGGCCGCCCGCCGGCCAAGCGTCACCGTCCTCGGCGCCGACGGCAGCGTCATCGCCACCTATGGCGATCTGTTCGGCGAGCCGCTGCGCCTCAGGGACCTGCCGGCCTATCTGCCGGCGGCCGTGATCGCCACCGAGGATCGCCGCTTCTACCACCATTTCGGCATCGACCCGATCGGGCTTGCCCGCGCGGCTTACGTCAATTACCGCGCCGGCCGCATCGTCCAGGGCGGCAGCACCATCAGCCAGCAGCTCGCCAAGAACCTGTTCCTGGCGCCCGACCGGACCTTGACGCGCAAGGTGCAGGAGGCGCTGCTGGCGCTCTGGCTCGAGCACAAATTCACCAAGGACCAGCTGCTCGAGATCTACCTCAACCGCGTCTATCTCGGCGCCGGCACCTACGGCATCGACGCCGCCGCGCACCGCTATTTCGACAAGTCGGCGCGCGAGGTGACGCTTTACGAGGCGGCGGTGATCGCCGGTCTGCTCAAGGCGCCGACGCGGTTCAGCCCGGCGCGCGACAGCGAGCGCGCCGCGCAGCGCGCCGCCCAAGTTCTCGCCATCATGGTCGGCGCGGGCTACATCACCGAGGCGCAGGCAGCGGTCGCGACGCGACAGAAGTTCCAGCTCGCCGTGGCGGCACGGATGCGGCCGGGCAGCCGCTATTTCGCCGATTGGATCTACGACCAGAGCGGCGGCTATGTCGGTGGCGACAGCGCCGGCAGCGACCTCGTCGTCGTCACCACACTCGACCCGCGGCTGCAGGCGGCGGCCGAGACGGCGATCGCCACGACGCTGCGCGCCGGCGAGAAGGCCGACGTCGAGCAGGCGGCACTCGTCGCCATGTCGCCCGACGGCGCGGTGCGCGCCATGGTTGGCGGGCGCAGCTACGGCGAGAGCCAGTTCAACCGCTCGACCCAGGCGCTGCGCCAGCCGGGCTCCGCCTTCAAGCCCTTCGTCTATCTCGCCGCTCTCGAGCGCGGCATCATGCCCTCTGACCGCTTCGTCGATCAGCCGATTCGCATCGGCAATTGGCAGCCGCGCAACTACGAGGGCACCTATCGCGGCGAGATCACCCTCACCGATGCGGTGGCGCAATCATCGAACACGGTGGCGGCGCAGGTGCTGCAGCGCACCGGCGTCGAGAACGTCATCGCCGTCGCGCATCGCCTCGGCATCACCTCTGAGCTGACCCGCGACGCCAGCCTGGCGCTCGGCACCAGCGAGGTGTCGCTGCTCGACCTCACCACCGCCTATTGCGCCTTCGCCAGCGGCGGCTTCGCGGCGCTGCCCTATGGCATCGTCGAGATCCGCGACAGCCGCGGCGCCGTGCTTTATCACCGCGCCGGCGACGGCGGCAGCCGCGTCGTGTCGCCCGAGCTCGCGGGCACCATGAACGACCTGCTCTCGGGCGTGCTGAGCCGGGGCACGGGGCGCGCCGCGGCGCTCGACCGGCCGGCCGCGGGCAAGACCGGCACCACGCAGGATTTCCACGATGCCTGGTTCATCGGCTACACCGCCGACCTTGTCGCCGGCGTCTGGCTCGGCAACGACGACAACGCGCCGATGAAACATGTCACCGGCGGGACGTTGCCCGCGCGCACGTGGCGCAGCTTCATGGTCGCGGCCACCCAGGGCATGCCGGCACGGCCGTTGCCGACGGCGCCGCAGGTCGCGTCGAGCCGCGCGGGCGGTTGGCTCGCCGGGCTTCTGCACAGCATCTTCGGCGGCGGCGACAGCCGCGCGCCCTCGCCGCGGCGCGACATCCTGAGCCCGCGGCCGCCACCCAACAACTGGTAGCAAAGCGCCTCAGCGCCCGGCGGCCTGGCGGCAGAAGTCGCTGAGCTGCGCCAGTTCGCCTTCGGTCGCGTCCCCCTCGGCGAGGCGCGCGTAGAGCCGCGCCAGGCCGCGATAGATCTGCTGCGCCGCGACATCGCCGCCGCTGAACGCGGCGATCTCCTCCATCTCGGCGACCCAGCGATAGGCTTTGGGATACATGCTCGGCACTTGGCGGGCGAGCCAGGCAAGGAGATGCGGCTGGCTCTCGACGAGTTCCTGCCGCAGCGCCGCGGCGGCGCCGCTGCGCGACGCGCCAAGCATCATCGCCGCGCCCAGACCGGTCAGACCCTTGGTGATGCCGGCATAGGACATCTTGAGCGCCGAGGCGGCGCCAGCCGGCGCGTCCAGCACGCGCACCTGCAAGCCGAGTTGGGCCAGCCGCAGCAGCTTCGGCGCCGCCTCGCCGGACGCGTAGAACACCGTGCGCGATGCCGCGGCGGGCGGCGGGCCGATGATCGCGGCGTCGACATAAGCGCAGCCCGTCGTGGCGAGGATCGCGCCGATCCGTGCCGCGGTCTGAGGCGCCACGGCATTGCAGTCGACATAGACCGGCTTCCTCGGGGCGCGCGTCAGCGCGGGCGCCAGCTGCTGCGCCAGCCCGACCGCCTCGCCCGGCGGCACGATCGACAGGATAAAATCCGCTTCACCCACCATGCGCTCGCTGCCGTCGACGGTGACGAAACCAGCGCGCTCGGCGCGCACCATGCTCTGGGCGCTGCGGCCATCGAGCACGGTGACGACGCGGGCGCCGTGCTCGCACAGCCTGCGGCCCACGGCGCTGCCCATCTCGCCCGGCGCGATGATGGCGATGACATCGCTCATTGATCTCTGCTCCTGTCCGCCGGCGCGTCCAGCACGAGGCGACGATAGAACTCGGCAAGGATCGCGGCGCCGAGCGCGATCAAGAGAAACTGCAGCACGGTGTCGACCACGCCCGCCAGCAACACGACGCCGAGCGGCGGGTGCGACGACAGTTGTTCGATGTTGAAGTGCGCGGCGGTGAAAATGATGCTGAGCGCGAAGCCGACGGTGACGAAAACGGGCACATAGACGAGGAGCGCCACCGCGGCGAGGCGCCACGTGTTGCCGCGCATCTGCCGCCACGCCTCTCGCCAGCCCATGGGAGCGCCGTAGGCCGCCGCCGGCCAGACCAGCGAGAGGCGCAGCACGCCGAGCGTCACCGCGATGCTCAGCAAGGCCGCCGTCCCGACGAGCATCCGCCCCGCATCATCCGTCGCGGCCGCGCCGCCGGAGATGACGAGCGCCGCGGCCGGCCCGATCGTCGGTACGGAGAACAGTAACGTATATCCGATGAACCGCGCCCAGGCCGCGAAAAGATGACGCGGCGGGGCGCGGCCGTTCGCGAACAGCAACGCTTGATACCAGCGCACCGCAAACGCATTGAGGCAGAGCAGCGCCGCCACGAGCTCGACGAGATCCTCGACCGTGAAAGGGAGCGCCGTCGCGTCGGATGGCGCCGGCGATAAAGACTCGACTACGCCGGGCACGAGCTCCACGGCCAGCATGATGAGCAGCGGCAGCCAGCCAAGTTCGAGTGCGAGACCGAGGCGGCCGAAGACGGCGCCGTAGGCGGCCGTGGCCACCTCGCCGATTCGAACCTTGACCTGCGCGGCTGCGCGCTCCGGCACCGCCATCAACCTTTCCTCCGGCGCATCGCGGGCGAAGATGGCGCGCCGGTGCCGGCCGGCGCAAGGGCGGCGGCTATGCCGGCGCGGTGTCGAGCGCGTAACCGGCAGCACGAACCGTGCGGATAACGTCGGGGCGGCTGCCGTCGTTCAACGCCTTGCGCAGCCGGCGGATGTGGACGTCGACGGTGCGCAGCTCGAGCTCGGCGTCGCGGCCCCACACCGCGTCGAGCAGCTGCTCGCGCGAGAACACCCGGCCGGGGCGCTCCAGGAAAAAGCGCAGCAGGCGGAATTCGGTGGGGCCGAGATGGACAGGCGCGCTACCGCGCCTGACGCGATGGGCGGAGAGATCCATGGCGATGTCGGCAAAGCGCAGCGTCTCCGCTGAGACCGCCGGGCGCACGCGGCGGATGACGGCGCGCAGCCGCGCCACCAGCTCGCCCGGGCTGAACGGCTTCACCACGTAGTCGTCGGCGCCGCTGTCGAGGCCGCGCACGCGATCACCCTCATCGCCGCGCGCCGTCAGCATGATGACCGGCAGGTCGCGCCACGCCGGCGCACGGCGGATCTGGCGGCACACTTCGATGCCTGAGATGCGCGGGAGCATCCAGTCGAGCAGCACCGCGTCGGGCATGGTCTCGCGCAGCTGCAGCAGCGCCTCCTCGCCGTCATGCGCCTCGTTGACGGCGAAGCCCTCGCGCTCGAGGTTGTAGCGCAAGAGCGTGACGAGTGCCGGCTCGTCCTCGACCACCAGCACCAGCGGCCGCATCATCCGGTCCCTTCGCCGCCACTGGCCGCACCGCGCTCGGTGTCGACGATGGCGAGGGTCGAGCGGTCACCCTTGGGCCGAACCTGGGCGAGCGGCGTGCCATGTACGAGGAAGTAGAGGGTTTCCGCGACGTTGGTGGTGTGGTCGCCGACGCGCTCGAGGTTCTTGGCGATGAACAGCAGGTGCGTGCAGGCGGTGATGTTGCGCGGATCCTCGATCATGTAGGTGAGGAGCTCGCGGAAGAGGCTGGTATACATCTCGTCGAGCTCTTCGTCTCTGAGCCAGACGGCGAGCGCCTTGTCGGCGTCGCGTTCGACATAGGCGTCGAGGATGTCCTTGATCATCGCCTGGCACAGGCGTCCCATGCGCGGCACGGCGTAGACCGGCTTCACCGGCGGCGCCTGATTGAGGGCGATCGAGCGCTTGGCGACGTTCGCGGCGTAATCGCCGATGCGCTCGAGATCGCTGGCGATCTTGAGCGCGGCGATGCTCTGCCTGAGGTCGCGCGCCATCGGCTGGCGCAGCGCCAGGAGCCGCATGACCAGGCTCTCGATCTCGCGCTCGAGCTGGTCGACTTGGGCGTCGCCCTCGATCACTTCGGCGGCAAGCTCGCTGTCGCGCCGCGTCACCGCGTCGATGGCGGCGCCCAGCTGGCTCTCCGCCAAGCCGCCCATCGCGGTGATGGTGTTGTCGAGGCGTTGCAGCTCTTCGTCGTAGCTCTTGATGATGTGCTCGGAAACCATCGCTTCCCTCATCAACCGAAGCGGCCGGTGATGTAATCCTCGGTCCGCCTCTCCTTCGGATGGGTGAAGATCGTTTCGGTCTCGCTGAACTCGACGAGCTCGCCCAGATACATGAAGGCGGTGTAATCGGAGCTGCGCGCCGCCTGCTGCATATTGTGCGTTACGAGCGCAATGCAATAGTCCGATTTCAGCTCGGCGATCAGCTCCTCGATGCGCTGCGTCGATATCGGATCGAGCGCCGAGGCGGGCTCGTCGAGCAGCAGGATCTCCGGCTTCACCGCGATGGCGCGGGCGATGCACAGGCGCTGCTGCTGCCCGCCGGACAGCGATAAGCCGCTCTGCCGCAACTTGTCCTTCACCTCGTCCCATAGCGCGGCGCGGCGCAGCGCCTCCTCCACGCGCTCGTCGAGCTCGCTCGGCGAGGGCTGCGTATAAAGACGTATGCCGAAGGCGACGTTGTCGTAGATCGACATCGGGAAGGGCGTCGGCTTCTGGAACACCATGCCGATCTTGGCGCGCAGCAGGTTCAAATCCTGCGCCGGGTCGAGGATGTTCTGCCCATCGACCAGCACCTCGCCGGTCGCGCGCTGCCCGGGATAGAGCTCGTAGATGCGGTTCAGGATGCGCAGCAGGGTCGACTTGCCGCAGCCGGAGGGACCGATGAAGGCGGTGACACGCTTGTCGTCGAGCACCAGGTTGATGCCCTTGAGCGCCTCGAACTTCTTGTAGAAGAAATGCACGTCCCTGATCACGACCTTCGGGATCGTCTGGGCGACCGCGATGGGCTCGCGTGACCGCACATAGGGCCGCGCCAGGGTGGACGGCCGCGCGGGCTCCGCGGTGAGGGCATATTCGGCGTTCATGACGTGTGGTTGCTCCAGCTGGCGAGGGCACGGGCAAGGATGTTGAGCAGGAGGATCGTAAGGGTGATCAGCATGGCGCCGCCCCAGGCGAGCTCCTGCCAGTCGGCGTAGGGGCTGAGCGCGAACTGGAAGATCACCACCGGCAGGTTCGCCATCGGCGCGTTCATGTTGACGGACCAGAACTGGTTGTTGAGCGAGGTGAAGAGGAGCGGCGCCGTCTCGCCGGCGATGCGCGCCACGGCGAGCATGACACCCGTCAGCATGCCCTGCAGCGCCGCGCGGTAGGTCACCAGTACGATCACCTTCCATTGCGGCGCGCCCAGCGCGACGGCGGCCTCGCGCAGGGTCGCCGGCACCAGCCGCAGCATATCCTCGGTGGTGCGCACCACGACCGGCACGACGATGATGGCGAGCGCGACCGAGCCGGCCCAGGCCGAGAAATGGTGCAGCGGAACGACCAGCAGGCCGTAGACGAACAGGCCGATGATGATCGAGGGCGCGCTCAACAGGACGTCGTTGATGAAGCGCACGGCCGAGGCGACGCGGCTGGCGCCGCCGAACTCGGCGAGGTACGTCCCGGTGAGCACGCCGACGGGCGTGCCGACCAGCGTGGCGATCGCCGTCATCACCACGCTGCCGTAGATGGCGTTGCCGAGGCCGCCGCGGCTGCCGGGCGGCGGCGTGTTCTCGACGAAGAGACCGAACCGGAGCGCAGGGATGCCGTTGCGCACCAACGTCCAGAGGATGAGGAAGAGGATGGCGAGACCGATGCCGGTCGCCATCCAGGACAGCGCGAGATAGAGGGCATTGTTGGCGCGGCGCCGGCCGTAGAGCGTCATCGCCGCCTCACTTGGCCGCGCGCTGTTCGAGCCGCAGCAGCATCAGCTTGGCGGCGGCGAGAACGATGAAGGTGATGACGAAGAGGATGAATCCCAGCGCGAACAGCGCGGAGGTATAGAGGTCGCCGACCGCTTCGGTGAACTCGTTGGCGAGCGTGGCCGAGATGGTGGTGCCGGGAGCCAGCAGCGAGGTCTTGACGCGATGCGCGTTGCCGATGACGAAGGTGACCGCCATGGTCTCGCCGAGCGCGCGGCCGAGGCCCAGCATGATGCCGCCGATGACGCCGACCCGCGTATAGGGCAGCACGATGTGGCGCACGACTTCCGCGGTGGTGGCGCCGACGCCGTAGGCCGATTCGCGAAGCATCGGCGGCACCGTCGCGAACACGTCGCGCATCACCGAGGCGATGAAGGGCAACACCATGAAGCCGAGGATGACGCCGGCCGTTAGCACCCCGAGGCCCAGCGGCGGCCCGGCGAAAAGCGCGCCGATGATCGGCAGCTCGCCCAGCGTCGAGACGAGCGCCGGCTGCACCGTGAGCTGCAGGAAAGGCGCCAGCACGAACAGGCCCCAGATGCCGTAGATGATGCTGGGGATGGCCGCCAGCAGCTCGATCAGCGTGCCGATCGGCCGGCGCATGATCGGCGGGCACAGTTCGGTAAGAAAGACGGCGATCCCGAGGGCGAGTGGGATGCCGATGAGCATGGCGATGAGCGAGGTCATGAGCGTGCCGTAGATCGCCGGCCACGCGCCGAAATTCTCCTTGACCGGATTCCACGCCTCGCTGGTCAGGAACCCCCAGCCGAATTTTCGGAAGACCGGCAGCGCCCCTGCCGCGAGCGCCACCATGATGCCGCCCAGCAGCACCAGCACGCCGAGGGCGAAGCTCTGGGTGGTGGCGCGGAACGCCGCGTCGAGGAGGCGTTGCCGGTCGATCCTGCGTCGTGTCGGTACGCTTAGCGAGACGCCCATATCGGCTTGCCGTCGGGATCCTTGATGTTGGCGGTCCAGGACGCATCGACGAGCTTGACGACCCTGCCGGGCATCGGCACGTAGGCCAGCTCCTCGGCCATCTTGCCGCCGTTCGCGTAAGCCCAGGCGAAGAAGTCGAGCACCTGCTTGCCGGTATCGGGCTTCTCTTGCACCTTGTGGACAAGAATGAAGCTGGCGCCAGTGATCGGCCAGCTCTCCTTGCCCGCCTGGTCGGTCAGCAGCAGGTAGAAGCCCGGCGCCTTCTGCCAGTCGGCATTGGCGGCGGCGGCCTGGAAGCTCTTGCTCTCGGGCGCCACCGTCGCGCCTTCCTTGTTCACCAGCTTCGCATAGGTGAGCTTGTTCTGCAGCGCGTAGGCGTATTCGACATACCCGATGGCGCCCGCGGTACGCGACGAGAGCGCGGCAACACCCTCATTGCCTTTGCCGCCGATGCCGGTCGGCCATTCGATCGAGGTGTTCTCGCCGACCTTGTCCTTCCACTCCGGGCTCACCTTCGAAAGATAGTCGGTGAAGATGAAGGTCGTGCCCGAACCGTCCGAGCGGTAGATCGGCGCGATCGCCATGTCCGGCAGCTTGACGTTGGGATTGAGCTTGGCAATTGCCGCATCGTTCCACTTGGCGATCTTGCCGAGATAGATCTCGGCGAGGCTCGGGCCGTCGAGCGCCAGCTGTCCGGGCGCAATCCCCTGGATGTTCACCACCGGCACGACGCCGCCCATGATCATCGGCCACTGCGTCAGGCCGTTCTTGTCGAGCTCCTCCGGCTTCAGGGGCATGTCCGAGGCGCCGAAATCTACGGTTTTGCTGATGATCTGCTTGATGCCGCCGCCCGAGCCGATCGACTGATAATTGAGGCTGATGCCGGTCTTCGTCTTGTAGGCATCCGCCCATTTGGCATAGATCGGATAGGGAAAAGTGGCGCCGGCGCCGGAGATCTCCGCCGCTTGCGCGGCAATGGGCGCCGCCGACACAGAAGCGATGACGATAGCGCCAAGCCAAGACGATACGTTGCTGCGAGCCTGCACGGGTGTGGTCTCCCTCTGCTGGATTTGAGCGAAAGCCGCCCCTCTCGTCCCAAAGGGCCATGACGGCTTTAATACCCATTGGCTACAGCCCACGCGTTACAGTAATAGGACCGTCGCGTTACAGGATTATGACAGGTAGCGGCACTTCGCCTGCCTATCGCCGACGCAGACGCGAAGCTGCTTTTTTGGGTTCGTTTCGTAGAAAAACACTGTGAGCCGGGTCGCATATGGGTCGCACGTCATCGCGCCGCCGCGACCTGACGGGAGCGTGGCCGCGCTCCGGTCCGCGAGAGCGAGAGCCGGTCGGCTTATCCGGAACCAGTCTAGGACTCCGCCGCGAGCGGCAGGTGGACGGTGAAGACCGTGCCTTCGCCCAGTTCGCTGTCGATGTCGAGCGCGCCGCGGTGGTGGCTAACGATATGCTTGACGATGGCGAGGCCGAGCCCCGTGCCGCCCAGCTCGCGCGAGCGCGCGGCGTCGACCCGGTAGAAGCGCTCGGTCAGCCGCGGCAGATGATCGCGGGCGATGCCTTCGCCGTGATCGCGGACGGTTATGGCGAGCGCCGCCGGCCGCTCACCCGGCCGTACCCCCGGCAGGAAGCGCGGCGAGGGATGCGCTCCGACATCGATCGTGGTGCCGCGGCGGCTGTATTTGATGGCGTTGTCGAGCAGGTTCTGGAACACCTGCGCGAGCTCGTCGGCGTCGCCCAGCACCTTCGGCAGGCCCGCCGGCAGGTCGACGACGATGCGCATGTCGCGCGCGGCGGCGCGCTGCTCGAGCGTGTCGGCGACGGTGCGCAGCACTTGCTCTATGTCGACGCGCTCGGTGGGCGCCAGGTGCTCGTTCATTTCGATGCGCGACAGCGACAGGAGGTCGTCGACCAGGCGCGCCATGCGCTGCGCCTGCTCGGCCATGATGGCGAGGAAGCGCTCGCGCGCCGCGGCGTCCTCGCGCGCCGCCCCGCGCAGCGTCTCGATGAAGCCGGTGAGCGAGGCCAGCGGCGTGCGCAGCTCGTGGCTGGCGTTGGCGACGAAATCGGCGCGCAGCCGCTCGCTGCGCTTGACCGCCGTGAGGTCGTGCAAGGTGAGCACCGCCGCGGCGCCCTCGGCGGTGTGCGGCCGAATCGCCGCCAGCCGCGCGGAGAGGTGCCGCTCGACCGGCGCGGTGATGTCGAATTCGACGATGCGCGAGGGCTCGCCGCGCAGCACGGCGTCGGCCGCGGTGAGGACGGCGGGATGGCGCACCGCCAGCGCCAGGTCGCGCTCGACTAGGCGCATGCCGAAGAGCTCGTTGGCCGCGGCATTGGCGCGCAGGATGCGGCGCCGCTCGTCGAGCAGGATCAGCGGATCGGGCAGCGCGCCCAGCACCGCCTGCGCGGCGCCCAGCTCGATCTCGCGGGCGCCGAGCTTCTGGCGCGACGCGCGCGCCCAGCGCCCGACCGCGAGCCACAGTTCGCGCACCGACGGGCTCACCGTTGCCACTTCCGGCGCGGTGGCGCCCGAGGCCAGGGCGTCGACCGCTTTGCGCACCGCGGCGATGCCCATCACCAGCGGCCGCAGCAGCACGAGGACGGCGGCGTAGATGGCGAAGGCGGCGAGGAACCCCGAGCCGGCGCTGATCGCGCCGTCCGCGGCATAGACGGCAAGCGCGACGAAGGCAGGGGCGGAAAGCGCCAGCCCGCCCAAGAGCCATCGCGCGGTCGGGGTCATGGCGCGTTCTCGGCCTTTCTCCCTCTCCCCCTGAGCGAGAGGGATCTGGCAGCTCGTCTTGGCGCCAGTCTTACTCGATCGCCTCGTGAGCGGCCAGCGCGGCGAGATTGACGAGATCCGATACCGTCGCGCCCATCTCGACGATTTGCGCCGGCTTCTCGAGACCCATCAGCAGGGGGCCGACGCGCCGACCGCCGCCGAGCTGCTCGAGCAGCTGCGAGGCGATGTTGGCGCTGTTGAGCCCGGGCATGATCAGCACATTGGCCGGGCCCGTGAGCCGGCAGAACGGATAGCGTTCGCGCATCAGCGCGACGTTGAGGGCCACCTCCGCGCTCATCTCGCCGTCATATTCGAAATCGACCTTGCGCGCATCGAGGATGGCGACGGCGTCGCGCACGCGCCGCCCCGCCTCGCCCAGCGGATTGCCGAAATTCGAATACGACAGCAGCGCGACGCGCGGCGCCTGGCCCATCATCTGGCGCGCGCGACGCGCCGATTGCATGGCGATGTCGGCGAGCTCCTCGGCGACGGGGAGCGCGTGCTCGGTGGTGTCGGCGATGAACACCGAGCGCCCGCGCGATAGCAGCAGGGCGTAACCGCAGATGCGGTGCCCCGGCTTGGCGGCGATGACGCGCGTCACTTCCTCGAAGGCGGTGAAATAATTGCGCGTCGCGCCGGTGACCATGGCGTCGGCGTCGCCGCAGGCGACCATGCAGGCGGCAAAGGTGTTGCGATCCTGGTTCACCATGCGCTGGCAGTCGCGATGGAGCGCGCCCTTGCGCTGCAGGCGCTGGTAGAGGAAATCGGTATAGGTCTGGTTGGCGCGCGACAGCCGCGCGTTGTGGATCTCGAGATCGCCGGCGGCGCCCAGCCCCATGGCGCGCATCGTTTCGCGGATGCGCTCCTCGCGGCCGATCAGCACCGGCGTGCCGTAGCCGCTGTCGCGGAACGAGAGGGCGGCGCGGATGGTCTTCTCCTCCTCGCCCTCGGCGAAGACGACGCGCTTGGGATTGGCGCGCACCTGATCGAGCGAGGCCTGGAGCGTCGCCGCGGTGGGATCGAGCCGGCTCTTCAAGCTGGCGCGATAGGCGTCGAGATTGGCGATCGGCTTGCGCGCGACGCCCGAATCCATGGCGGCCTTGGCCACCGCGGAGGGCACCGCCCAGATGAGGCGCGGGTCGAACGGCGTCGGCACGATGTAGTCGGGCCCGTATTGCAGGCGCTGGCCGGAATAGGCGGCGGCCACCTCGTCCGGCACGTCCTCGCGCGCGAGCTTGGCGATGGCATGCGCCGCAGCGATCTTCATGGCGTCGTTGATGGTCGACGCGCGCACGTCGAGCGCGCCGCGGAAGATGTAGGGAAAGCCCAGCACGTTGTTGATCTGGTTCGGGTAGTCGGAGCGCCCGGTGCAGATGATGGCGTCCGGCCTGACCGCGCGTACGTCCTCCGGCGTGATCTCGGGATCGGGATTGGCCATGGCGGCGACCATCGGCCGCGGCGCCATCGCCTTCACCATCGCCTGCGTCACCGCGCCTTTGGCCGAGAGGCCGAAGAACACGTCGGCGCCGTCCATCGCCTCGGCCAGCGTGCGGCGCTTGGTGTTGACCGCATGCGCCGATTTCCACTGGTTCATGCCCTCGGTGCGGCCCTGATAGACGACGCCCTTGGTGTCGCACAGGATGACGTTGTCGTGCCGCAGGCCCATCGACTTCAACAGCTCGACGCAGGCGATCGAGGCGGCACCCGCGCCATTCACCACCATCTTGATCGATTTCAAGTCGCGCCCGGTGAGGTCGAGCGCGTTCAACAGCGCCGCGGTGGCGATGATCGCCGTGCCGTGCTGATCGTCATGGAAGACCGGGATGTCCAAAAGCTCGCGCAGGCGCTGCTCGATGACGAAGCATTCGGGCGCCTTGATGTCCTCGAGATTGATGCCGCCGAAGGCGGGATGGAGGTAGCGCACGCAGTTGACGAACTCGTCAACGTCCTTGGTGTCGATCTCGAGGTCGACGCCGTCGATGCCGGCAAAGCGCTTGAACAGCACCGCCTTGCCTTCCATGACGGGCTTGGCGGCGAGCGCGCCGAGATCGCCAAGGCCCAGCACCGCCGTGCCGTTCGAGATCACCGCGACGAGATTGCCCTTGGCGGTGTAGTCATAGGCGAGCGCCGGGTCGCGCTCGATATGGAGGCAGGGAAAGGCGACGCCGGGTGAATAGGCGAGCGACAGGTCATGCGCCGTCGTCAACGGCTTGGTCGGCGCGATCTCGAGCTTGCCGGGCCGGCCTTTGGCGTGGAATTGGAGGGCTTCTTGCTCGGTGACGCGGGTATCGGGCTTATCGCTGGACGACAAGGCGCTTTCCTCATGCTGGCAGGGGGCTCTGGCGGCCTCCTTGGCTCTCAATCGGCGCGATCAGTGTAGAGAGCGATGCCCTACCCGTCAAAGCCGCGACACCTGGGGATGAAGTAAGCCGCGGCGCGCGCAGAGTCGGCGTTACGCCGACAGCGCCACGCGTGCGCGCCACTCGACGGCCTCGAAGACGCTGATGTCGGAGAGGAAGCGCTGCCCGCCACCGTCGACGAAGACCTGGCAGCGGAAGCGGTACCAGACGCCGTCGAGCACGAGGATGCCGTCATAGACATCGGCGACGCCGCCGTCCTCCTCGACGGTCGAGCCGACCAGCCGCGGCAGGATCTTCACCGCGTCGCCGAGCACCACGCTGAGCCGGCCCATGAGGCAGCCCTCGCACAGCACATCCTCCAGGCGCAACCGATGGTTGGCCATGAGAAAGTCGTCCACCGTATCGAACGCACTCATCGCCGCCCCCTTGCACCGCGCCGCCGGCGCGTTTGTCACCGGCGAGCGAGGGTAGCGGCGATCTTCGAACAAATCAAGAACATTAATGACCGCGGTGCACTGGCGCGAGCCGATCGCGCCGTGTTTCCCATATGTACAGGATACGGGGGCATGCTGGGCGCGGAGCTTACCGGCCGACTTCCTCCGGCTTGGCGGTGCGGGCATGCATATGGGCGTGGCGGCCGCCGGCTTCCTCGAGGATGCGCACCGCAGTGGCCTCGAGCTCGGGGTCGTCGACGCGCGCCCAGAGCAGCACCGCCCCCGATTGGAGCGCCGCCGCGAATTCGGCGCTGTGCTGGTTGGCCGCGTAGCGGACGAGCAGCTCCTCGACTGCGGCGCCGCCCAGCCCGGCGGCGACCAGCGCGCCGATCGCCGCCGCGACCGGCCCGCCCGAGAGCATCACGATGCCGGCAACGGTGAGCGGCCCGAGGAAATTCACCTCGTCAGTGAGCCCGGAAAGCAGCATGCCGCCCGGCGTTCCGCGGTAGCCAGGCACGTTGCCCGCCACTTCCAGCGAATCACGCGTCGCCAACACCGACAGGTCGGCGGGTTTGAAGCCGTCCGCCAGCAGTCGCGCCACCGCGTCGCGGAGTTCGGTTTTGCCGGCGAAGGCGGCAACCGCCTCGCGGATGACAGGAAAGCGTGGCTCTTGCGGGTCGGTGGCTATGGCTGACATCCCTTTCTCCCGTGTTTCCCCGGCGCGCGGCAGCATGCTAGCTTGCGCAAGCGCCGTGCATGTGCCCCCGCAAACCATGAACGATCCCGTACCGCGTGTCGCTCCCGACAGCGGGTCGGACGCAGCCGCCCCGCCTCTGGCCGAAGCGGCGACGCCGGCCATGGCGCAGTACCTCGAGCTGAAGCGACAGCACGCGGACTGCCTGCTGTTCTACCGCATGGGCGATTTCTACGAGCTGTTCTTCGAGGATGCGGCGAGGGCGGCCGCGGCGCTCGACATCCAGCTCACCAAGCGCGGCCGGCACGAGGGCGAGGACATCCCGATGTGCGGCGTCCCCGTCCACGCCGCCGAGGCCTATCTCGCCCGCCTCATCCGCCAGGGCTTTCGCGTCGCCGTATGCGAGCAGATGGAGGAGCCGGCCGAGGCCAAGAAGCGCGGCAGCAAGGCCGCCATCCGCCGCGCCGTCGTGCGCATCGTCACCCCCGGCACCATCACAGAGGAGGGGCTGCTCGATGCACGGCGCAACAACTACCTGGCCGCGCTCGCCGAGGCCGGCGGCGAGCTCGCGCTCGCCTGGCTCGAGCTCTCCACCGGAGCGTTCCGGCTGCAGCCCGTCGCTGCGTCGGCGCTGGCGGCGGCGCTGGCGCGGATCGAGCCCGGCGAGCTCCTGGTGCCCGAGCGCCTCATCCAGCGCCCGGAGTTCTTCGAGCTGCTGGCGGAGCGCAAGAGCGCGCTGACGCCGCTACCCAATGCGCGCTTCGACAGCGAGAACGGGCGCAAGCGCCTCGAAGCGCTGTTCGCCGTGCGCGCGCTCGACGCCTTCGGCAGCTTTGCCCGTGCCGAGCTCGCCGCCGGCGGTGCGCTCGTCGACTACGTCGCGCTGACGCAGCAGGGCCGCGTGCCGCTGTTGCAGCCGCCGCGCCGGCTCGCCGCCGATGCGGTGATGGAGATCGACGCCGCCACGCGGCGCAATCTCGAGCTGACGCAGACGCTTTCGGGCGAGCGCAAAGGCAGCCTGCTCTCGACCATCGACCGCACCGTGACCGGCGCCGGCGCGCGCCTTCTGGCCGAGCATCTGGCCTCGCCGCTCACCGATCCCGCCGCCGTCAATGGGCGCCTCGATGCCGTCGCTTTTTTCGCCGCCGACGAGCGGCTGCGCGACAGCCTGCGCGCCGTGCTGCGCCGTTGTTCCGACATCGAGCGTGCCATGGCGCGGCTCGCGCTGGGGCGCGGCGGGCCGCGCGACCTCGCCGCCTTGCGCGACACCCTCGGCGAAACGGCGAGCCTGCGCCGCCTGCTGGGCGAGGCTCCGCTCCCGGCCAAGCCGATGCTCGTCCTGCGCGCGGAGCGCGACCTCGGCGAGCACGCGGCGTTCGTCGAGCGGCTCCGGCGCGCGCTCGCGGCGGAGTTGCCGCTCATCACCCGCGACGGCGGCTTCATCGCGCCGGGCTATGCCGGCGAGCTCGACGAGCTGCGGCTGCTGCGCGACGAGAGCCGGCGCATGGTGGCGAATCTGCAGGCGCGCTACGCCGCTGCGACGGGCGTCGCCTCGCTCAAGATCCGCCACAACAATGTGCTTGGCTACTACATCGAAGTGACGCCGACCCATGCCGAGAAGCTGCGCGACGGCTTCATCCATCGCCAGTCGCTGGCGAGCGCGGTGCGCTATTCGACGGTCGAGCTGGGCGAGCTCGAGAGCAAGATCGCCTCGGCGGCCGACCGCGCCGTGGCGCTCGAGCTCAGATTCTTCGAGGACCTCGTCGCCGAGGCCGCGGCGCGCGGCGAGGAGATCGCGCGCGCCGCGGCGGCGCTGGCAGGCCTCGACATCGCCACGGCGCTGGGCGATCTCGCCGTCACCCAGCGCTATTGCCGGCCGTCGGTCGATGACAGCCGCGCTTTCGCCGTCGCCGGCGGGCGCCATCCCGTGGTCGAGGCGGCGCTCCGCGCCGGGCATGGCGGCAGCTTCGTCGGCAATGACTGCGACCTGAAGGAGGGCCAGCGGCTGTGGCTGCTGACCGGGCCCAACATGGCCGGCAAGAGCACCTTCCTGCGCCAGAACGCTCTCATCGCCATCCTCGCCCAGGCCGGCTCCTACGTGCCGGCCGACCGCGCCCATGTCGGCGTCGTCGACCGCCTCTTCAGCCGCGTCGGCGCGGCCGACGATCTCGCCCGCGGACGCTCGACCTTCATGGTCGAGATGGTGGAGACCGGGGCGATCCTCAACCAGGCGAGCGAGCGGGCGCTGGTGATCCTCGACGAGATCGGCCGCGGCACCGCCACCTTCGACGGCCTCTCGATCGCCTGGGCCACGCTCGAGCATCTCCACGATGTCAACCGCTGCCGTGCCCTGTTCGCCACGCATTACCATGAATTGACCGCGCTGGCGGCGAAGCTGCAACACCTCGCGTGCTTCACCATGCGCGTCAAGGAATGGCAGGGCGACGTCGTCTTCCTGCACGAGGTGGCCGTTGGCGCCGCCGACCGTTCCTATGGCATCCATGTGGCGAAGCTCGCCGGCCTGCCGCAGGCGGTGGTGGGCCGCGCCGAGGAAGTGCTGGCCGTGCTCGAGAAGGGCGAACAGGGCGGCGCGCTGACGCGGCTCGCCGACGACCTGCCGCTGTTCAGCGCGGCGCGCCCGGCGCGGCGCGAGCCCCAGCGCGAAGCGCTGGCGGCGGCGCTGGGCGAGGTCCAGCCCGACGCGCTGACGCCGCGCGAGGCGCTGGAACTCCTTTACAAGCTCAAGGCCTTGATCCCGCGGGCGTGAAGCGGGGCCGCCCGCGAGATAGCCCAAGGGCGGCGTGAGATCGCCGGCCCGGTACGGCGACCAGCCGGTAACCATCGATTTCCGAGCACCGCCACGGCATGCCGCCCTCCCTTGCTGCTGGCGTGCCAACGGAAGGCCGCGGTGGCGGTTTCTCGCCCGGGCAGTGTAGAATAGCGCCCGATGAGCCACATCGAGCGGCAACGCGAAATCGTCGATCGGCGGGCGCTGTTGGCGGCCCTGGTCGCGCTGGCCGGGCAGGCCGGCGGCGAGCCGCCGCGCGCCCAGGTGGTGGAGATCCTGCGCCAGGCGTTGCAAACCGGCCGCGCCGAGGTGCGGCGCCGCTTCGACGCCGGCGCCAGCGGCACGGACACGGTACGCGGCTTGAGCTTTCTCATGGATCAGCTCATCCGCGTGCTCTACGACTTCGTCGCCGCCCATGTGTATCCGCTCGCCAATCCCACGTCCGGCGAACGCCTCACCCTCGTCGCGGTGGGCGGCTATGGCCGCGGCGAGCTTGCGCCCTTCTCCGACATCGATCTTCTCTTCCTGCTGCCTTACAAGCCGACGCCGCATACCGAGCAAGTGGTCGAGTACATGCTCTATGCGCTGTGGGATCTCGGCCTCAAGGTCGGCCAAGCGACGCGCTCGGTCGAGGACACGCTGCGCCACGCCAAGACCGATCTCACCATCCGCACGGCGGTGCTGGAGGCGCGCTACATCTGGGGCGACCAGGAGCTGTTCGCCGATCTGAAGCGCCGCTTCGAGGTCGAGATCATCAAGGGCACCGCGGCCGAATACGTCCGGGCGAAGCTCGCCGAGCGCGACGAGCGCCACGCGCGCATGGGCGACAGCCGCTACGTCGTCGAGCCCAACGTCAAAGAGGGCAAGGGGGGCTTGCGCGATCTGCACACCCTCTTCTGGATCGCCAAATACATCTACCGCGTCGACGATGTCGAGAAGCTGGTCGATCAAGAGGTGTTGTCGACGAAGGAGGCGCATCGCTTCGCGCGGGCGCAGGATTTCCTGTGGACGGTGCGCTGCCATCTCCATTTCCTCACCGAGCGCGCCGAGGACCGCCTCACCTTCGACCGGCAGAGCGAAGTCGGGCGCCGCATGCGGTACACCGACCATGCCGGCACGCGCGGCGTCGAGCGTTTCATGAAACACTACTTTCTGATCGCCAAAGATGTCGGCGACCTGACGCGCATCTTCTGCGCTCAGCTCGAGGCCGAGCAGGAGCGGCGGCCGCGCTTCAACTGGAAGCCGTGGATTCCGCGCAAGCGCTCGATCGCAGGATTCGCCGTCGATGCCGGGCGGCTCGACGTTGCCAAGGAGAGCGCCTTCAAGGACGATCCGGTGAACCTCTTGCGCCTCTTCCATGTGGCGCAGGAGCATGGCCTCGACATCCACCCGCACGCGCTCAGGCTCATCACCCAGTCGCTGAAGCTGATCGACGCGAAGCTGCGCGCCAATGCCGAGGCGAACCGGCTCTTCATGGAGATGTTGACCTCGACGAAAGCGCCGGAGATCACGCTGCGGCGCATGAACGAGGCCGGCGTCTTCGGCCGCTTCGTGCCGGATTTCGGCCGCGTGGTCGCGCAGATGCAATATGACATGTACCATGTCTACACGGTGGACGAGCACACGCTGTTCGCCATCGGCATCCTGCACCAGATCGAGCGGGGCGAGCTCAAGGACGAGCTGCCGCTTGCCTCCGAGATCGTCCACACCATCGATTCACGCCGCGCGCTCTATCTCGCCGTGCTGCTGCACGACATCGCCAAGGGCCGCGGCGGCGACCATTCGGAGCTCGGCGCACAGGTGGCCGAGCGGCTCGGACCGCGCGTCGGCCTCACCGCCGAGGAGACCGAGACGGTGGCGTGGCTGGTCCGCTTCCACCTGCTGATGAGCAACACCGCCTTCAAGCGCGACATCGACGACCCGCAGACCATCCGCGACTTCATCGAGCGCGTGCAATCGCCGGAGCGACTCAAGTTGCTGCTCATCCTGACCGCCGCCGACATCCGCGCCGTCGGACCCAAGGTGTGGAACGGATGGAAAGCGACGCTGCTGCGCGAGCTTTACCACCGCGCCGTCGAGGAGATGTCGGGCGGGCTGGTCGCCGACAGCCGCGACGCGCGCATCGCCGCCGCGCAGAGCGCGGCGCGCCGGCTCCTGCCCGATTTCACCGCCGCGGAGATGGCCACCTTCATCGCCAAGGGCTATCCCTCCTACTGGCTCTCTTTCGATGCCGGGACGCATGCGCGTCACGCGCGGCTGACGCGCGAGGCGGAGCGCAGCGGCGCGCCGCTCACGGTCGACACGCGCGTCGATCTTGGCCGCTCCGTCACCGAAGTAACGCTCTACACTGCCGATCATGCCGGCCTGTTCTCGCGCATCGCCGGCGCGCTGGCGCTCGCTGGCGCCAATATCGTCGACGCCAAGATCCTCACGCTTTCGAACGGCATGGCACTCGACACATTCTGGGTGCAGGACCAAAGCGGCGGCGCCTTCGACCGGCCGGACAAGCTGGTCAAGCTCGCCGTGCTGTTCGAGAATGTGCTGGCAGGCAAGGTCAAGCCGCACATAGAGCTGGCGGCGCCCGAGGCGATCCCGAGCCGCACCCGCGTCTTCGTCGTGCCGCCGCGCGTGCTCATCGACAATAGGGCAAGCCAGACCCACACCGTGATCGAGGTGAACGGCCGCGACCGGCCCGGCCTGTTGTTCGAGCTGACGCGGGTGCTGACCGCGCTCAACCTGCAGATCTCAAGCGCCAAGATCTCGACTTATGGCGAGAAGGTGGTCGATGTCTTTTATGTGAAGGATCTGTTCGGCCACAAGGTCGAGCACGAGCGCAAGCTCAGGGAGATCCGCGAGCGCCTCGCTGGAGTGTTTGGCGATCCGGCCGACAGCACGCGGCCGCCCTCGGCCAGCGGCCGGCGCTCGCGCGCCAAGCAGGTCATGGCGCAGTAGCCCAGCGAGCCCGCCTCGGCGGACCGGCTCGCCCGCAACGCGCTCTCGATCGTCGCCGTCAAGCGAGACCGAGGGAACGGGCAGCACGGGCCGCGCGCATTGCATTGCGCGCACAACTGCAGGCGGATAATGGCGTGGATTATTCGCGCAGATCTTCGAAGAATTCGCGCACCCGGGCGAAGAAACCTTCGCTCTCAGGATTGGTGCGGTGGCCGTCGCCTTCCGTCTCGAACTCGCGCAGCAATTCCTGCTGCCGCTTGGTCAGGTTGACGGGGGTCTCGACCACCACCTGCACATACATGTCGCCACGCGAGGGCGAGCGCAGCACCGACATGCCCTTGCTCTTGAGACGGAACTGGTGCCCGCTCTGCGTGCCCGGGGGCACGTTGACCCGGGCACGGCCGCCATCGATGGTCGGCACCTCGACGGTGCCGCCGAGTGCCGCGGTCGGCATCGCGATGGGCATCCGGCAATGGATGTTGGCGCCGTCACGCTGAAAGATGCGATGCGGCTTCAGCGTGAGAAAGATGTAGAGATCACCCGGAGCGCCGCCGCGCAGGCCGGCCTCGCCCTCGCCCGCCAAACGGATACGCGTGCCATCCTCGACACCGGCGGGAATGTTGACGGCGAGCGTCTTCTCCTTGCGCGAGCGGCCCTGGCCGCCGCATTGCCGGCACGGGTTCTCGACGACGCGGCCGGCGCCATGGCAGGAGGGGCAGGTGCGCTCGACCGTGAAGAACCCTTGCTGCGCCCGCACGCGGCCGGCACCGTGGCAGGTCGGGCAGTTGACCGGACGCGAGCCGGAGGCCGCGCCGCTCCCGGCACAGACCTCGCAGGTCGCCAATGTGGGCACGCGCACCGTCGTCTGCTTACCCTTGAAGGACTCCTCGAGCGTGACTTCGAGGTTGTAGCGGAGATCGTTGCCGCGGGTGTTGGCGCCCTGCCCGCGCCGGCCGCCCATGAACTCGCCGAACATTTCGTCGAAGATGTCGGCGAAGCCGGCCGCAAAGCCGAAATCGCCAGCGCCCGGGCTGCCGCGCCCGGCATTCTCGAAGGCGGCGTGGCCGAAGCGGTCATAGGCGGCGCGCTTCTGCTCGTCCTTCAGGACGTCGTAGGCCTCGTTGACGTCCTTGAAGGTCTGCTCGGCCTTCTTGTTTCCGGGATTGCGGTCGGGATGGTACTGCATGGCCATCTTGCGATAGGCCTTCTTGATTTCGTCGGCGGCAGCATCGCGCTGCACGCCGAGAAGCTCATAAAAGTCCTTCTTGGCCATCGCCTGCTACTCTCGACCCTTCACCGACACCCGTCCCATCGACAAGCGAACCGCCCCGGCGATGCCGGGGCGGTTCTTGCATCTGCGGCCTGCGTTTAGGCCGAGCCACGCTTCTTTTGCTCGTCGACCTCCTCGAAATCGGCGTCGACGACCTTCTCGCCTGAGGCCCCTGCGCCGGGCTGGCCACTCCCGGGGGCGCCGCCCGTCGGCCCGCCCTGCGGTCCGCCGGCGGCCTGCGACTTGTACATGGCTTCGCCGATGCGCATCGACGCCTGCGCCAGCGCCTGGGTCTTGCTGCGGATACGCTCGACGTCGTTGCTCTCGATCGCCGACTTGACCTCGCGGATCGCCGCCTCCACCGTTTCGCGCTCGCCCTGCGGCACCTTCTCGCCCGCCTCCTTCAGCGTCCGCTCGGTGGTATGCACCAGAGCTTCGGCCTGGTTCTTGGCCTCGACCTGCTCGCGCTTCTTCTTGTCCTCCTCGGCATGCGCCTCGGCGTCCTTCACCATCTTCTCGATGTCGGTGTCGTTGAGGCCGCCCGAGGCCTGGATGCGGATCTGCTGCTCCTTGCCGGTGGCCTTGTCCTTGGCTTGGACGCTGACAATGCCGTTGGCGTCGATGTCGAAGGTGACCTCGATCTGCGGCACGCCGCGTGGCGCCGAGGGAAGGCCGACCAGGTCGAACTGGCCCAGCAGCTTGTTGTCCGCGGCCATCTCGCGCTCGCCCTGGAAGACGCGGATGGTGACCGCGGTCTGGTTGTCCTCGGCGGTGGAGAAGACCTGGCTCTTCTTGGTCGGAATGGTGGTGTTGCGGTCGATGAGGCGCGTGAACACGCCGCCCAGCGTCTCGATGCCGAGCGACAGCGGCGTCACGTCCAAGAGCAGCACATCCTTCACTTCGCCCTTGAGCACGCCCGCCTGGATGGCGGCGCCGACGGCGACCACCTCGTCCGGGTTGACGGAGCGGTTGGGCTCCTTGCCGAAGAACTGCTTCACCGTCTCGATCACCTTGGGCATGCGCGTCATGCCGCCGACCAGGATCACCTCCTGGATCTCGGAAGCCTTGAGGCCGGCGTCCTTGAGCGCGTTGCGGCAGGGATCGATGGTCCGCTGGATGAGGTCGTCGACCAGCGCCTCGAGCTTGGCGCGGGTCAGCTTGATGTTGAGATGCTTGGGCCCGGTCTGGTCGGCGGTGATGAAGGGCAGGTTCACCTCGGTCTGCATCGACGAGCTGAGCTCGACCTTCGCCTTCTCCGCCGCTTCCTTGAGGCGCTGCAAGGCGAGACGATCGTTGCGCAGGTCGATGCCCTGCTCCTTTTTGAACTCATCGGCGAGATAGTCGATGATGCGCTTGTCGAAATCCTCGCCGCCGAGGAAGGTGTCGCCGTTGGTCGACTTGACCTCGAACACGCCGTCGCCGATCTCCAGCACCGAGATGTCGAAGGTGCCGCCGCCGAGGTCATAGACCGCGATGATGCCGCTGCCCTTCTTCTCGAGCCCATAGGCGAGCGCCGCCGCCGTGGGCTCGTTGATGATGCGCAGGACCTCGAGGCCGGCGATCTTGCCGGCATCCTTGGTCGCCTGCCGCTGGCTGTCGTTGAAATAGGCGGGGACGGTGATGACCGCCTCGGTCACCGGCTCGCCGAGATAGGCCTCGGCGGTCTCCTTCATCTTCTGCAGGACGAAGGCGCTGATCTGCGAGGGCGCGTATTTCTTGCCGCGGCTCTGCACCCAGGCGTCGCCATTGTCGCCCTGGATGATCTTGAAGGGGACGAGGTCCATCTCCTTCTTGACCATCGGGTCGCTCATGCGCCGGCCCATGAGCCGCTTGATGCCGTAGAACGTGTTCTCGGGGTTGGTCACCCCCTGACGCTTCGCCGGCTGGCCGACGAGGCGCTCGCCGCTTTCCGTGAAGGCGACCATCGAGGGCGTGGTGCGCATGCCCTCGGCATTCTCGATCACCTTCGCATTCTTGCCTTCCATCACGGCGACGCACGAATTCGTCGTCCCGAGATCGATACCAATAACCTTTGCCATGGCCACCTCTTTTTGCAGCAGGGTTCCGCAGCCCCCGGAGGCACTGCGCCTAACCCCCTAGGAATGGTCCGTACACGAAATCCCCTGTGACGGGCAGGGTCTATATATGAAGGCGCCCTTCGCGCTACAACGGCGAAGACCGGCCCCCACCGAAATGTCACACTCGCATATGGGGAGACTGGGGATGCCCGTACAAGGTGTCCGGAGCCTTGGCTAAAGCTCGTTCGGATCGACCCGGCGAACCGTTACCGATAGGCGGCTGCCGTCGTCGGTGACGGTGCCCAAGGTCGGCAGCAGCCGGTCGATGCCGTGATAGGCCATGCGGATCGGTCCGCTCATGACCACCACGTCGCCGCTTTCGAGCGCGATCCGCTCCACCCGGTCCCTGCGCGCGGCGCCGCCCGCGAGAAACACGGCGGCGGCGCCCAGGGACAGGGTGACGATGGGCTGGGCGCGGTCGCGCTCGTCCAGGTCACGATGCAGCCCCAACCGTCCCCGTCCGGGTGAATAGCGATTGATGAGATAGCACTGGGGATGGAACGCCGTGGCGGCTCGCTCCCCCAACGCCGCGGCGACCGCCCGCGCGACGGCGGTGCCGAGCGCCGGCGGCGGGGACGGCCAGGGCGCGCCGGTGGCGGGATGGCAGCGCGCGTAGCGATACCCGCTTCGGTCCGACAGCCAGCCCCACTCGCCGGCATTGGTCATCTCGACGCGGAAAGGCCTGCCATCGGGCATCACCGGGGTGACGAAGGGCGCCAGTCGCGCCACTTCGTGGCAGGCCGCGACAAGCCGCGCCTGGGTGGCGCGGTCGAGGAACCGCCGCAGCAGCAGGAAGCCGTTCACCTGGTCGATGTCCGCGAGCATTGCGGCCTCGGGCTTGCCTCGGGCCGTCGGCAATGTCAACGACGGCGGCGGCTCGCCGGACACGCGTTGCATTGAGATTGTCGGTATCGGGCTCTCTCTCGCCAACAGCTTCATCGTAATCGCGAGACCGGCGCGCAGCACCTTGATCGCGTCGACGACGATCGCTGCGGGCTTCGCACGCGCGCTGCGAGATCGTCCGCGCACGCGGCGGACCGCGCCTCTGCGAAATCGCAAAGGTGCCGCTGAATCTGTGCTGGTTATTCTGCAACTATCGGTTGCGACGACCACGGCATCGCTGGGAGGCCGAAATTCACAATAAAAGAGTGCGCCATTGCGGCGCGGGTCGACTGTCGACCTCCATGGGGTGGTGGCGCAAAACTGGGAAAAAGCGTAGACGTCACCCTCATAAGTAGTCATTAACGAATGATCAAAATTACTAGTAGTGACGACAGCTATCAATTAGTGTAACGTTAACCAGTTCGCAATGCCATCAAGGAACTCGAAGATATGGACGGCTTGGCAAGACCCGCGAGCATTGATCCCGATATGCGGGCCCGGTGTCTCACCGATCTCGACGATCTCGAGAGCCAGAGCGTCTTCATCCTGCGGGAGGCTTTTCGCAAGGTCGAGAAGCTCGGGCTCTTATGGTCGATCGGCAAGGATTCGAACGTGCTGGTGTGGCTGGCGCGCAAGGCGTTTTTCGGCCGCGTGCCGTTCCCGGCCATCCATATCGACACCTCGTACAAGCTGCCGGAGATGATCCGCTTCCGCGAGCGCATGGCGCGCGAATGGGGTCTCGAGCTCATCGTCGGGCGGAACCACGCGGCGCTGGCGGAGGGCATGAACCACACGCGCGGGCGCGTGGCCTGCTGCACGGCGCTCAAGACCGAGGGCCTCAAGGAGGTGATCCAGCGCCACGGCTTCACCGGGGTGATCGCCGGCATCCGGCGCGACGAGGAGGGGACGCGGGCCAAGGAGCGCGTCTTCAGCCCGCGCGCGGAGAATGCCGAGTGGAATTTCCGCGACCAGCCGCCGGAGTTCTGGAACCATTTCAACACCGAGTTCCCGCCCGGCATCCATCTGCGCATCCACCCGCTGCTGCATTGGACCGAGCTCGATGTCTGGCGCTATGTGCGGCGCGAAGGCATCCCGGTGGTCGATCTCTATTTCGCGCGCGGCGGGCGGCGCTACCGCTCGCTCGGCTGCGCCCCCTGCACCGGGACGGTGGCGAGCGAGGCCGCCGACATCGACGCCCTCATCGCCGAGCTCGAGAGCACCCGGATCGCCGAGCGCGCCGGCCGCGCCCAGGACCAGGAGGCCGAGGACGCCTTCGAGCGCCTGCGCGCCGGCGGATACATGTGAAGGGCTCTCTCGCCATGCACAACGGCCGCGCCTTTCCCATCGCCATCGTCGGCCATGTCGACCACGGCAAGTCGACCCTCATCGGCCGCCTCCTGCACGACACCGGCGCGCTGCCCGAGGGCAAGGTCGCGGCGCTCAAGGAGGCGAGCCGCAAGCGCGGCATGCCGTTCGAATGGTCCTTCGTCATGGACGCGCTCAAGATCGAGCGCGACCAGGGCATCACCATCGACACGACGCGCATCCGCTTCGCCAGCGCCGCGCGCCCCTATGTCATCATCGACGCGCCCGGCCATGTCGAGTTCCTCAAGAACATGCTGACCGGCGCCGCCGCGGCGGAGGCGGCGATCCTGGTCGTCGACGTGATCGAGGGCCTGTCGGAGCAGACGCGGCGCCACGCCTTCCTGCTGAACCTCCTCGGCATCCGCGAGATCATCGTCGCCGTCAACAAGATGGACCGCTGCGGCTACGCCAAGGACGCGTTCGACCGGGTGGCGCACGCGGCCTCGCGCTATCTCGCCGGGCTCGATCTCGCCGCCGCGGCGATCATCCCCATCTCGGCCCGCAACGGCGACATGATCGCGCGCCGCTCGGTGTCGCCTTCCTGGTATGACGGGCCGAGCGTGCTGCAGGCGCTCGACGCGCTGGCGGGCGCGCCTGATGAGGCCGACCGGCCGCTGCGCCTGCCGGTGCAGGACGTCTACAAATTCGACGAGCGCCGCATCATCGTCGGGCGCATCGAGAGCGGCCGGCTGCGCGCCGGCGACCGGCTCACCTTCTCGCCGGGCGGGCGCAGCGCGCGCATCGCCTCGCTCGAGAGCTGGAACGCGCAAGAAGCGGTCACCGCGGCCGCCGGCCAGTCGGTCGGCCTCACCCTCGACGAGGACATCTTCGTCGAGCGCGGCCAGGTGGCGAGCGCGCCCGACGCCGCGCCGCCCGCCGCGTCGCGCCTCAAGCTGCGCCTCTTCCATTTCGGCCACGCGCCGCTCCGGGCGGGCGACGCGGTCCGGCTGCAGATCGGCCTCGCCGAGCGGGCCGCGACCATCGAGGCGGTCGAAAGCGTCGTCGACATCAACGATCTCACCCGGCGCAGCGCCGCGGCGATCGGCCGCCACGACATCGCCGATGTGGTGCTGCACAGCCGCACCCCGGTCGCCGTCGAGACGGCGCTTGAGGGCCGGCATCTCGGGCGCGGCATCCTGCGCCGCGGCCATCACATCGTCGCGGGATTCCTGGTCGCGGCGGTGCTCGACGCGCCGCAGGCCGCGCCGGTCGCCGGCGCGGCGCGCCACCTCACGCCGGTGACTTCGGCCGTGCCGCCTGCCGAGCGCAGCGCCGCCTGGGGCCATGCCGGCGCCGTGCTGTGGCTGACCGGCCTGTCGGGCGCGGGCAAGTCCACCCTGGCGCTGGCGCTCGAGCGCGAGCTGTTCCGCCGCGACTGGCGCGCCGTGCTGCTCGACGGCGACAGCCTGCGCCGCGGCCTCAACGCCGATCTCGGCTTTTCCGAGGCCGCGCGCGCCGAGAATGTGCGCCGCATCGGCGCCGTGGCGCGGCATCTGGCCGAGAGCGGCATGATCGCCATCGTCGCCTGCATCGCGCCGCGCGCGATCCACCGCGAACGATTGCGCCACGCGCTGGGCCCGCTGTTTCACGAGGTCTACGTCAAGGCCTCGCTCGATCTGTGCGAGCGCCGCGACGTGAAAGGGCTTTACGCCAAGGCGCGGCGCGGCGAGATTGCGTCCTTCACCGGCGTCTCCGACCCCTACGAGCCGCCCGCCGCGCCGGAGCTCGAGATCGGCACCGACGGGCCGACCCCGGCGGAATGCCTCGGCCACCTGCTCGAGTATGTCGAGCGCGTGTTCCGCCCCGCCGATGTCCGCCGGCTCGCATCGTGATGCCGTCGGCGGTTCCGCCGCGCTATCATGCCCCTGCCTGGCAAGAGCGTTTGGTGACGAGATCAGGAGCAAGAGGCGATGCACGCGATCGAACCGCTCTACGCGCTTTCCGGGTTCGCCGTCGGAATGCTCGTCGGGATGACCGGCGTCGGCGGCGGCTCGCTGATGACGCCGCTGCTCATCCTGCTGTTCGGCATCCACCCGGCGACGGCGGTGGGCAGCGACCTGCTCTATGCCGCCGCCACCAAGACGGCCGGCACGCTGGCGCACGGCCTGAACCGCACCATCGACTGGCGCATCGTCGGCCGGCTTGCCGCCGGCAGCGTGCCGATGACCGCGGTCACGCTTTTCGCGCTGTCGCAGCTCGATCTCCGCGGCGCCGCGGCGAGCGGGGTGATCACCGTGGTGCTCGGCGGCGCGCTGTTCGTGACCGCCGGCGCGCTGATCTTTCGCCGCCACCTCGTCAATGCCTATGGCGAGCGCCTCGGGCGGCTCGATGCGCGCCGCACGACTGTCCTGACCGTCGCCACCGGCGCCGCGCTGGGCGTCCTCGTGTCGATCTCGTCGGTCGGCGCCGGCGCCATCGGCGTGAGCGCGCTGGTGCTGCTCTACCCGCGCCTGCCGACGGTGCGGATCGTCGGCTCGGACATCGCCCATGCCGTGCCGCTCACGCTTCTCGCCGGCATCGGCCACTGGCTGATGGGTTCGGTCGACTGGCACCTGATCGGCTCGCTGCTGGTGGGCTCGCTGCCGGGCATTGTCCTGGGCAGCTACATGTCGAGCAGGGTGCCCGACGCGGTGCTGCGGCTGACGCTCGCCACCACCCTCATCATTGTCGGCAGCAAGCTCGTCTTCTAGAGCGATAGCCGATTGAATGCAGACTCCTTCCGTCGTCCCCGCGTCCTTCGACGGGCTCAGGACGGGGACCCAGGTCACCGGATTCCCGCTCCTGAGCTTGTCGAAGGGCGCGGGAATGACGACGGAGTGCGTAGGCGATTCCATTTGATCGAATAGCGGTCTAGCATCGGCGCCATGCTCCGCCGCCGTGCTCTCTTCGCCTATGCCGCGGCGCTCGCCGCCGGCGCAGCCGCGCCGGCGCCGGCGCAGCAGCGTGCAGCGCCGCGCCGGGCGCCGGACATGCAGCGCGTCTTCGACCGCGGGCGGCTCGTCGTCGCCGTCGCCGGAGTTGCCGCGCCGCCCTTCGTCACGATCGCCGCGGACGGCGCGCTCGGCGGGCACGACATCGCGCTGGCGCAGGGCATGGCCGGGGCGATCGGCCTGCCGCTCGCGTTCGACCGCGACGCGACGAGCTTCGACGACGTCATCGACAAGGTG
>Ga0209180_10000149_pt1 | contig 31378 bp, 33 predicted proteins | sample CZO8metaG_3_FD_188355 | JGI IMG/M metagenome (GOLD analysis project Ga0209180, IMG submission 188355) | Vadose zone soil microbial communities from the Eel River Critical Zone Observatory, Northern California, USA - CZOApr15con2H2.8 metaG... | ecosystem: Environmental > Terrestrial > Soil >...
TGCGCCGGCGCCGATGGTGATTCGCGGGCCGTCGGGCGGCGGCGTGCATGGCGGGCCGTTCCATTCGGCGAACCCGGAGATGTATTTTGTTCACACCCCAGGGCTGAAGGTGATTTATCCCTCGACGCCGTACGACGCCAAAGGGCTGTTGAAAGCGGCCGTGCGAGATAATAATCCAGTGCTCTTCTTCGAACATAAATTCCTCTATCGGCGCATCAAGGGAGAAGTTCCCGCGGGAGACTATACCGTGCCCATCGGCGAGGCCGTCGTGCGGCGCGAAGGAAGGCACCTGACGATTCTTTCCTACGCGGCAATGATGCACACTGCGCTTGAAGCGTCGGACGCGCTGGCGAAAGAAGGCATCGAGGCGGAAGTGATCGATTTACGCACGCTGCTGCCCCTCGATGAACAGACGATTCTGAATTCGGTGAAGAAGACGAACAAATGCCTCGTGGTTCACGAAGACACAAAGACCGGCGGAATTGCCGGAGAAATCGCGGCGATCCTGTTTGAAAAGGCGTTCCAGGACCTGGATGGCCCGCTGGTGCGCGTGACCTCGCTCGATACGCCGGTACCGTATGCGCCCACGCTGGAAGAATATTTTTTGCCCAACGCGAAAAAAGTCTTTTCTGCCGCGAAGGAACTGGCGCGGTATTAGGATTTTAACGAGAAGAGGAGAGCGATCATGGCCGTTGACATTGTAATGCCCCAGATGGGGGAGAGCATTTTTGAAGGCACCATCACCAAATGGCTGAAGAAGCCCGGCGACAAGGTGGAGCGCGACGAGCCGCTGTTCGAGATTTCCACGGACAAGGTGGATGCGGAAATTCCATCGCCGTCGGCGGGCGTGCTGAAGGAGATCAAGGTCGGCGAAGGGCAGACCGTGCCGATTCAGACGATTGTCGGCGTGATTGACGCGGCAGGCTCTGGGGCTGCAGCGCCTGCGCCGGCTCCGGCAAAGGCGGAAACTCCCGCTCCGGCTGCGAAAACTCCTGCTGCGCCACCGGCATCGGCGCCGGCACCGCGGCCTGCAGCAGCCGCTCCCGCAGCGCCGTTCGCGGCGGCTGCCGCCACACCCTCGCCTCAGGATGGAGGCCGCATTCACAGCTCGCCGCTCGTGCGCCGGATGGCCAAGGAACATGGAATCGATCTCGCTGCCGTGCGGGGCACCGGCGCAGGTGGGCGCATCAGCAAACAGGACATCGAGGCGGTGATCGCCGCAGGAGGCGTGCCTGCCGCGGCTCCGCCGGCGTACTCCGCTCCAGGCGCGCCTGCCCGGACGCCGACAGCGCCTCCGCCGCCGGGCGCCGCACCCGGAGTGTCCAGAGGGCTGGCGCACGTCGCCCTGGAAACGGCGGTGCCGCGCGAGAAGATCTATTTCGGGAACTACGAAGTGCAGCCCATGAGCACGATGCGGCAACGCATCGCCGAGCACATGGTTGCGTCCAAGCGCGTCTCCGCGCACGTGTACTCGGTCGACGAAATCGACATGACCAAGGTCGCGGCGCTGCGCGCCAGGGCCAAGGAGGAATTCGAAAAACGCTACGGGACCAAGCTGACCTTCATGCCGTTCTTCGTGAAAGCGGCGGTCGCGGGCCTTCGCGCATTCCCCACGCTGAACGCCTCGCTCGACGGCACAAACGTCGTCATCCACAAGGACATCAACATTGGCATCGCCGTGGCCCTCGACTGGGGCTTGATTGTGCCGGTGGTGAAAAACGCGGACGAGAAAAATCTCCTCGGCATCCAGCGCACCATGAACGATCTCGCGGAGCGCGCGCGTTCCAAAAAACTGAAGCCGGAAGAAGTACAGGAAGGGACCTTTTCCATTACCAATCCCGGCGTTTTCGGCGGGCTCTTCGGCCTGCCGGTGATCAACCAGCCCAACGTGGGCATCCTGGGGCTCGGCGCCATCGAGAAACGGCCGGTGGTCGTCGATGACGCGATCGCCATACGCTCGATGTGCTACGTGACGCTCAGCTACGACCACCGCGTCGTGGACGGCGCGATCGCCCATCAGTTCCTTCACAAGGTCAAGGAAACACTGGAGAATTGGTCGGAGCCGGTGTTGTAGCCATCCGTTCTCAGTGGTGGTCAGTCAGTGGCGGATGACCTGTAGCTCGCGGGGCGCAGCTTGCTGCGCCCCATCTTCATTCTTGCTGGAGCCTTATCCCTCGGCTGAGAAACAGCCTGATCCTTCTAGTGTCGGCTTTGAAGGTCAATTGTTCTTGACGAAACGGCCAACTGGTTCGGCAGTTTTTTCACCAGTCACAAGTCATCCGTCACGAATCATTGAAGCATGGGCTTGAGCTTGGCCACCCACACGGCGAAGTGGTCCATCGCAACGGGCTCGATACCAACCTCGCGCAAAGTATCTCGTACAAAGCGATGTCGCTCGTTCTCCGGCTGGAACGAAACGTCAGTCACAGCGGCAAACTCGGAAGCAAAGGGTCCGCGTGCGGCAATGCGAGCCGCCGTGTAAGCGTAAAGCTTGCAATCGGCGGGCGCGCGAGACACGCTGAGTGTCTGCACGTAGCCGCGCGTGGCGTTTCGCCGATAACAGTAGTCAAGCCTCATCGGATCTCCAGGAAAGGTAAAGTCCGTCACACGAACCGATTTTTCGAGCCGGTCCCAAAGCCCGCCCGCCTTCCACACCTGCGAGCAGTAGTCTCGGATCATGGCGCGGCTGCCGGGGGCTCCGACACGGGTGGCCTTGCGCGGCGGAGCTACATGGTCTGCGTACAGCCGGTCAAGTTCGACGTCCAAGTCATCCGCGTAGACACCTTTCTGCGGCGCCAGCTGCACTCCATTCGACAGCGTATTGTTCCAATTCTCCACGAGTCTCTGCAGTTGCTCTCCCGCATTCACCTGTGGACCATGCTCGGCCCGCATGTCTTGCAGATAGCTTGTGAAGCGGTCCTCGAGATGGTCCCGGAATTCACGAAGCGTGTTTTCATCGGCAGCCGGTTGAAGCCGTCGAATTCGGGCGTATTCGTCCTGCTCCTCAATCAGCCGCAGGCGCAGTGCGCCGGTGAGGGGATCGAACAGCATCACCCCGATGTTGACCCATTCGTCGCGGATCAGATCCGAGGTGTACCGCAAGACGTGATAAACAAATTTGCTTTCATCGGATGAAGAAATGTTTTCAGCCATGTCTTAAGTCCAGTTTGGAAATGGTTGCCGTGTCGTGTTTTTGGCCGCCAGCAGCAGCTCGGGCACCTTGGTGCGGCGTTGATGGAGTTGTTCGGCCAGCCGCAGCAGAGCATCCAAGTCGTCTCCGTACCACTCCGGCGGAATCTCGCGGATCCGCTCGTCGAGTACGCGTTCTGTCATGTGCTTTTCGATTCGCTCCAGCCACGGTCCAAACGACTCGCATCCCCTGACGCCTTCGTAAACGCGGTTGCGCGCATACAGCCCTCGCAGCGGCGCATCCGGGAAGTTCCATTCCCCGGCGTTGAAACAAAATCCTTGGTCAATCATGAGCGTGCGGTAGCGCTCTTCCTGAGGACTCTGTCGATCTTGGGGCTCCCGGTAGAAAAGCGTCTGCCGGCCGTTGGTGTTGCATGTCCATTTGTCAAAGGCCAGCATGCCTGCAAAATCGTTCAAGTTTTCGACCTGCATCAGCTGCTTGTCAGGCAGAAAATCGTGCAGCATCACGCGACGGGGATCTCCAGGGTAGCGCGACCCAAATTGCAACCCTGCTTGGCAGGGGATGCGCGTCCGCGGCATCTCGACGCATAGATCCGGCGTGAGCCGGATGAGATCCTCACTGACGTACACAATCTCGACCGGGGTTGTGGGCAGGCCGAGTCGCCTTGCTAGTCTGGTCCCAAGCAGTTCGTTGACCAGAATCCGGCGGTGTTGCGGGTTATTTTGGAACTTCACCACGTAATAGTGGCCGTCGTCGCAGCGCATCAGGTGCGACTGCGCTCCCCCACGCATCCGCCGTATCTGCTCAAGGGCACGCAACATACGCCGCTATGCTAGCGATAGCTGCCGCTTCCGGCAAGTACCACGGTTTTCTACCGCTGCGGATTCCTGAATCGAGAAGCCTTTGTTCAAGTTGGGATACGCGAGACCGCTGGCGAGATTCCATTCTGGAAGCCGGCATTCTCCAAAATAGAAAGAGCCGGAATCGCGCTCCCGGCCCTTTCGCGGAAAAACTTTCTCGGCTGCAAGATAGACTTACCGCCTCTTTCTCCTTTTCGCTGCTTTCTTGCCCTTGGCCCCTTTTTTCTTGGGCTTCGATTTCTTGGCCTTCTTTTTTCGTGCGACTTTCTTCTTCGCTGCCTTCTTGGCCGGTTTCTTCGCCGCCGGCTTGGGCGCGGGCCTTGGAGCCGGAGCCTGTTCGCCGGGTTCCTCGCTCACGATCGTCAGTTCTTCTTCCTCGGCTTCGACGATCTCTTCGGCTTCGCCGCCCAACTCTTCGTCGTCTTCCAGCCGTGACAGCTCGTTGTCGTCTTCGAAATTGTCCTTCTGAAAAGCCATTCCATCCTCCCCTGGGGGAATTTATGGGCCCCATCTGAAAAGGGGTCCCGCGGGTTGCTGTTCTGGCCGGAGTTCGCTGAAATCCCACCCCGCCCTTGCGCCGTTGTTATCGTACTCGCCGGGAGTTGTCAAGCCTTCTGCGGTGATCCTTGCAAGAGATTGCTCAAAGGGCGGGAAGCGGTACGAAGGCCGGCAGCAGGCGAACAAACTTGGTCCCCGCATCTCTTTATAACATATTAACAATAAAGGAGTTAGTTATGACTTACGGCAGCAGCCCCGCCCGAGGTGCCCACCGCCGTTGGCGCCGTCGATTTCCTTTTCGGCCTGGACCGCGCGTGCACCGGACGGCTCTCCGGCGCTCCGCCGATGGTGTAGATGCGCAGCACCATACCGCGGCCCACCCGGTTCGACCTCAAGCGGTTCCATTTGCGCACATCTTCCGGGCTCACGCTAAAATGATCGGCGATTCCTCCCAGCGTATCGCCGCGCCGCACCCGATAACTCACCAACCGGCGTTTTGTTTCCGATTGCGGCTGCGTCGCTGGAATAATCAGTTTCTCCCCCGCATCAAGCGCCTCATTGCGCTCCAGATTGTTTGCATCAGCGACCGCCGCCGCCGTCACGTGGTATTTTTTCGCAATGGACGCGAGCGTCTCGGCGGCTTCCACGCGGTGACGCCGCCAGCTAACCCACTTGTCGGGAGGAATATCCGCGATCTCCGCGGAGAATTTTCCCGCGGTTCCCAGCGGCAAATGCAGCTCAAAAGAGGGATCGTCGGGAGTCGCGAGACGCAGCAACGAAGGGTTGAGGGAGCGCAGCGTCTCCACGTCCACGTCGATGGTTTCCGCCACCAGCCGCAGATCGATGGCCCGGCCCGGTTTCACGATGTCGGTCGGGACCGGCGCCTCCGGGTCGGCCTGAATACTGTAGTGCGCCGCGTCCTTGGCGATGAGGGTGAGCGCGATGATGATGGGCACATAGTTTCTCGTTTCGCGCGGGAGCACGTTGCGCTTGTAGAGCTCCCAGAAATCGGCGTAACCGGTGCGCTCGATGCCTTTCTGCACGTTGCCGGGCCCGCAATTGTACGCCGCCATCGCCAGGTACCAGTCGCCGAACAGTTTGTAGAGATCGCGCAGATGTTGCGCGGCGGCATGGGTGGCTTTCTCTGGGTCCTGGCGTTCGTCGACCCACCAGGTGTGGCGGAGTCCGTACTCATGACCCCGGTACGCCACGAATTGCCAGATGCCGCGGGCGCCGGCTCGTGACAGCGCCAGCGGCTGGAACGCGCTCTCCGCCTGCGCCAGGTAAATCAGATCCTGCGGCAAGCCCTCTTCCTGCAGGACCCGCGCGATCATTTCCCGGTAGCGGCCGCCCCGGCGCAAGCCCGTTTCCACGATCGCGCGGCCGCGAGGCGTTTGAAAAAAATTGAGAAAAGAGAGAACTTGGTCGTTTACGGTCAGCGGCAGGTCGTGGGAAAAGTTCTTGGCGGCTTGTTCGGCGCGCTCTTTCAGCCGCGGGTCCACCGGAAACGTCATCTCTGCCACTTCGTCAATCGGCGCGGGGACCGCGGGCGCTTCGCTGAAACCATCACCCGCGCGGAAGGCCTGCAGTTCGTAGGCGTACACCGTGTCCACCACGTGGTGAAACAGCTCGCTCAGCTTGGGATCGCCGTTGGGGTCGTAACCGCTCTCCAGCATCCAGTCCACGGCCTCGTCAAAATCCTTACGCGCCGCTTCCAAGTGGCCGGCTTTGAAGTTCTGCTCCCCGGACGCAAATCTTTCCTGAACCTTCTGGATCAGGTATTCCCTCCCTCCGGGAACCGGAGGCAGCAGCGAAACCAGCGGGCGGCGGGATGGACTTGTCAGTGGCAGAGGCGGGAGAGTTGGCGGAGCCTGCGCCTTGTTCGCAGTGGGCGCCGGCATCAGTGCTGGAACGCGTGCCTGGACAGGCTTCTTGCCCGCGTCCTCGCAGCCCACAAAGCCTGCGGCGAACAGGATCGTGCTCGCCGCGATATGCCGTCCATGTTTCACCTTCCCATGGTAAAGACCGACTTAGGGCTGGGTCAACGCTTTCCGTCGAAATAGGTGTTGACGCTCTCACAACATCCCGAACCCCCGCCGCCGTTTCCGGCGCCTGTCCTTTGGCGTTTCCTCCGAGATGAAGGAAAAAACAGCATGGCCACACCGCAACCGGGCTACGGCCAATTAGCGTAAATCGTGTCAATCGGCCCGCCAACCCAGTACTGATAAAACTTTTCATCGCAGGGCTTCATGCAATCGCCATATTTCTCCGTGAAATATCGTCCCCAGTGCGGCCGGCGCCCATCCGCGTCGCTGAAGTCGTATTCGTCGGAGAGCCCCCATGAGCTGAACACGCGTCCGGACTTCTTCATGATCTCCTGGTCCGCCGCCAGAGCCGCGACCGCGCGTCCCGCATAGAGCGGCGTTTCCGACATAATGTAGTCGGGCCTTTTTTTCACCGCGTCCTGCCAATTGGCCTCCGTCACACCGAAATGCTCCAACATCACCTCGGAGCGTAGAAAGCCCGGCGTCAACGCCACCGCCGCCACGTTCTTTCTCCGCAGCTCCCGCGCCATGGCAAACGCTTGCCGGATCACCGTCGTCTTGATCATGTCGAAAAAGAGATGTCCCCGGTAGGTGTAGGAATCGCCGTCGCCGATTTCCACGATCAGCCCGCTTCCCGATTTGCCTTTCGCCGTCTCGATCAGCAGCGGCGCCGCGAAATGGCTGGTGATGATGTGCGTGTGCACCGCGTTGCTGTACATCGCAAATCCCCTCTCCAGGTCGGCCTGCCAGAAAGTTTTTCCGAATTCGTGTTCCGCGCTTTCCGAAATGTCGTTGACCAGTACGTGTAGCCGCCCCTCCTCCTTTCGAATCTTTGCGATTAGCCTTTCCACCTGCGCTGCCTGCAAATGATCCACCACCACCGCGATGCCTTTGCCCCCGCGCGCGCTCACCAGTTCTGCCGTTTCTTCAATCGTTTCTGGACGGTTCTTGTAGTAATCCGCCGGCAAAGCTTTTCTTGCTTCCGCTGAACCGCGCTGCACCGCGCGGGAATGCCGCCGTCTTTTTGCGCGCGTGCTGCGTCCGGTGCAATACACCGTCGCGCCCGCTGCGCCGAGCGCCAGCGCCGTGCCGCGGCCCACGCCGCGCGTGGCTCCCGCAACCAGCGCAATTCTCCCCTGCAAATCGGGCGGGGTGTACGTGGCCGGAATTTCCATGGGGCCTCCCCTTGCGAAGCGGGACAATAATAAACGTCCATTCATTAATGTCAAGTGGAAAATGAATGGCCATTCAGTTATGCTCACGAACTGCCGGTCAGGCGCTCCGGGAAAAAGTTTTCCGCCGCTCCTGGTGGATTGCCGCCGGCCAGGCCGCTCGATAAAAATGTCGCCACGTCCCCGCGAAACTTCCGACGAGGAGATCCTGGCGGCCGCCGCGCGCGTCATGCAGTGCCGCAGCCCCGCCGAGCTGACCCTCGCCGACGTTGCCAGGGAAGCCGGCGTCGTTCCCGCCACGCTCATCCAGCGCTTCGGCACCAAGCGCGGCTTGCTGCTGGCCACCTGCAAAATGGGGCCTGCAGACGTGGCCGCGCAATTCGCTGCCGCGCGCGCGAAATACAAATCGTCTCTGAGGGCCCTCGTCGAGCTGTTCGTAGAGTGCACCGGCTTCGCCTCCACGCCTGAATCCATAGCCAACGGCCTGGCCTACCTGCAGATCGACCTCACCGACCCGGAGTTCCGCGCCGTCACCCTCGCGCAATTCAAAGCCATCCGCCAGGAAACGCGCAAGCTCCTCAACGACGCCGTCGCCGCCCGCGAATTAGTGCCATGCGACACCGCCGAGCTCGCCCGCCTGATCCAGCAAGTCAACGGCGGGTCCATGCTCGATTGGGCCGTCTTCCGCGAAGGCACGCTGGCGAGCTGGGTCCGCCGCGACCTCGAAGCGCTCCTCCGCCCGTTCCGGTCAACTGGGCGACGCGAAGCCAGGAGAATGCCTCCCAGGCGCTCAAAGAGAGGGGCGTAACCAATCCGAAAAAAGTATTAGGAAAAAAGAGAGCCCTGTGCTACTCTGTAGTTGCGTTTGTTGCTCTTGTATCGCCTTTGGGTTGTAAAGCGGTCGCAAGGTCACACTTGCGGCCTATTTTTTTGTTCTGTGGACCGCTTTGCGGTCCCGCAGGACGAAGCTTGAAGACGGCCGCAGCTCTGTTGAGGGGCTCGGGACTTGAGGCATCAGATAGCTTAATGTTGTGCGGCCGCTCTGCGGCCCGGAAAAGAGTAAAGCAGTGAGTAAAGAACAAGGTACAGTGAAGTGGTTCAATGCCAGCAAGGGCTTTGGGTTCATCCAGCGCCAGACCGGGGAGGACGTTTTCGTCCATTTCTCCGCGATCGTGGCTGATGGCTACAAGTCGTTGAATGATGGCCAGGCGGTTGAATTCGAAGTCACCAAGGGTCCCAAGGGCCTGCAGGCTTCGAACGTACAGCCCCTCTAAATGAACGGTTGCCTGCGGCCGAGCCGGGGTTGACCCGGCACGGTCAAAGGCAGCTTCACTTCACAAAATATACGAAACGGGCGTCCCGATCGAATCGGGGCGCCCGTTTTGCTTTCCTGCTTACATCTCACGTGCCGCAGCCATTCCTGGCTGTGCGCTCTTCATCGGAGGCTCCCCGTAGCGGCGGACTTCAGTCCGCCATCGTGGCTTCCCTGTTGTGTCCCGGTCACAAACCGACGATCAGGAGTTAATTCTCGTCGTCAGGCTCGCCGCGGTTTACGGCGATCTGTCCGCGAATTTCGCCCCCGGGAAATCGCGTGGTGTGCATGTTTGCATAGCCGGAGCCGGCGCGGAGCGCGCGGAGGAAACCGGCGAAGTCATGGGAGTCCAGCGCCTGGTCGGTGGTGCCGGAGTTCAGCGCAATGATGTCGCCCGCGTCCGTCGTTCCGGTGATCATACCCGACGTACTTTGCGGGCAATCGGGTTTTTGCGGGATGGCCGGATTTCCCTTGGGGCCGCCGCACAAAAACGTCATCACGGAATAGTTGCCGCCTTTTAGACCAAAGTGAATGTGTGCGACCAGGGGCGGGCCGGTCAATCCCTCCCACGTAAACGTCCAACTCAGTGTCGTTCCGTCTTCGCTCAGTTTCGCCCGAAAAGTGCCGTGGGCGCCGTTGGCCTTAGGCGGCACTTCGTTGAAGGTCGATAACCGCGTGAAGAAGCGCACGCCGTCATCGTTGTTCTGGGCGCGCACGTTCAGTGTCGCCACGCTGGCCGCCATGCCGATGACTGCCAGCGCCAGCAGGGCCGCAAAAAATGGCTTATATTCAACGTATTTCATCGTTTTTCTCCAGCAGGAAGGATGTCTTCGGGAACTTGCTATCGAACCGTGAGCTTTTCTGCTAACTTTCGTGCGCCCGTCCGGACCGCGGGACTCGGCCAAACGAACCGCGGGAAGCATACCTCGCAGCCCTTCAATCTTCAAGCTCCAATCTGAATCCTCACCCGCCCGACGCTTCCGCTTCCTGCCGCGAATTTGAATGGCTCCTTCTGCTACTCTCTCCTTGTCGTTCCCAGTAACAGCGAATCCTATGTCCACCCCGCGCAGTCTCAAGACACGACTCATCCTCCGCTCTCTTTTCGCGGTCATTTTCGTCGCCGTGTTTCTTTTCCTCCCCGCCGGTTCTCTCCGGTATTGGCAGGGATGGGTCTTCATGGCTCTGTTGTTCCTCCCCATGCCGGTTACCTCGGTTTATTTCCTGAAGCGCGATCCCCAACTGGTGGAGCGCAGGTTGCGCACAGAGGAAAAGATCACCGAGCAGAAAACCATCATTCGCTGGGCACAGATGGTTGTCTTTGGGTCCTTGCTGATCCCCGGCCTGGATTACCGTTTCGGCTGGTCTCGCGTTCCGCTTTGGCTGGCGATTCTTTCCCAAGTCTTGGTATTCGTCGGCTTGCTGATCACCCTTTGGGTCATGAAAGAGAATAGTTTCGCCTCTCGCATCGTCCAAGTCGAAGAAGGGCAAAAAGTCATCTCCACGGGACCCTATCGGCTCGTTCGCCATCCCATGTACTTCGGCGCCGTTCTCATGCTGCTCTTCACGCCGCTCGCGCTTGGCTCCTGGTGGGCGCTCCCGGGCTTCTTCACCGTTATCCCCTTGATCGTGCTCCGCCTCCTCAACGAGGAAAAAATGTTGTGCCGTGACCTCCCCGGCTATTCCGACTACTGCCTCCGCACCCGCTCCCGCCTCCTCCCCCTCCTCTGGTAAGCCGCACCGCCCGGCCACTTCTTGCCTATTGAACTCTAGTTCTCTTTGTGAGAACATAGCCCTTCATGCGCATCATTAAGCGCGGCGCCCTGGAAGAGTTCTGGCAAAAGCACCCGGACGCGAAAGCCAGTCTCGAATCGTGGTACGCCGTGGTGCGTAGTGCGAATTGGAGGACACCTGCCGATTTGAAGCAGGTCTATCACAACGCCGATCTGGTCGGCCGCAGAACCGTCTTCAACATCGCTGGGAACAAGTATCGTTTGATTGCGCGCGTGAATTACAGGGCGCAAATCGTTTTTGTCTTGCATCTCCTGACGCATTCCGAATATGAGAAAGGAACGTGGAAACAATGAGCACGATCACCCCAGAGCTGGATGAGAAAGCATACGGGCAACTGCTGCGCCGGACGCTTCCTCACGTCATCCGCGCGGATGACGAATGCGTGCGGCTCACCAGCGAATTGCTTCGCCTCGATGAAATCGAGAATCCTTCAACCGAAGAAAGAGAACTCGCCGAATTGCTGACCGTCTTGATTGATGATTACGAGGAGCGCCGCTATCCCATCCGCAAGTCCAGTCCTCAGCACACTCTTCACCATCTCATGGAGGCTCGCCATCTGACTCAAAAAGACCTCTGGAAACTCTTCGGATCGAAAGGCATTACTTCCGAGGTATTCCATGGCAAGCGTTCCATCAGCAAGGCCCAAGCTAAAAAACTAGCTCGTTTCTTCCACGTCAGCGCCGAACTGTTTATTTAGCACGGAATGCCGGAAAGAACGCGACGTCCCCGGCTATTCCGACTACTGCCTCCGCACCCGCTCCCGCCTCCTCCCCTTCCTCTGGTAACACCATCCGAGTTGGAAGACGTTAAGGAGCGGGGACGTTGGCGGAGGATGGGTTCTGATTCTCAATTCGGGCCAGTTCTTCACGCAGGCGTGCAGCTTGATCGCGATACTTCGCAGCTTCCACATGGAACTTAACGGCGGGGACGCTGCCGATCGCATTGAAAATCTTGGTGATAGCATCGCTCTTCCCCCTGCCGGTATGTTCGAGCTGATCGGCAAGATCGTCTTGGTGCCTGGCGTCGGCCTCCAATCCGGCAATGCGGCGGTTAAGATCCTGGATGTTCGCCCAGCGCTGGGCCTGCTCGATGGCAGCATCAGTGACAGGGGATTCGGCGGCTTCCAATACTCCCGAGCCGCGTTCCTCCAGCACTGCGGTGAAATAGTCGAGGTTGTTAATGCCGTGCCTGTTGCCCTGGTCGGCAGCCAAGCCGTACCAAGTCAAGGCCTTGGCATCATCGACCTCCACACCTTGCCCGTATTCATACATCCAGCCGAGCTGATTTTCCGCATCGCTGTTCCCCTGCGCCGCGGCTTTGTCAAACCAGGACATGGCCCTGGCGTAATCCGTTTGCACGCCGATGCCATTCTGAAACATATAGCCGATATTTTCCTCGGCGGTGTCGTTGCCATGTTCCGCAGCTTTGTAATACCAGGAAAGAGCCTCGCTGTAATTCTTCGGCTGGCCCCATCCTTCCTCGGCCATGTAGCCTAGCTGGTTTTCGGCGTCGGAGTTGCCGTGGTCGGCGGCGCGGAGATACCATTCACGCGCTTGCGCATAGTCCCGCTTCACGCCATATCCCTGCTGGTAAAAGTAGCCGATTCGCCTTTCCGCTTGCGACAAGTTCTGGTCCGCCGCTTTTCGGTACCAATCCAGGGCTTGCCTGTAATCGCGCTTTACGCCAAAACCATCCTCGAACATTCCGCCCACATTGAATTGCCCCAGCGCATAGCCCTGCTGCGCTGCGGAACGATAGTGGGCTAGGGCACGCTTGTAATCCCGCGGCACGCCAAACTTATGTTGATACATGTAGCCCAGTTGATTTTGAGCCGGAGCAAAGCCCTGATTGGCGGACTTGTCATACCAGAGCAAAGCCTGGGTGTAATCTTGGGGAACGCCGAGGCCGCGATAATAGTGGTTTGCCAGAGCGAACTGCGCCTGGGCGTCTCCCGCAGCGGCAGGCTCGCGAAGGGAGTAGAAGTCATTGTCCGGCGGCGGTGCCGTCGCCTGGGCCGACGTCTGGACCGGTGCCTGCGCTCGCGCCGCGGAAACCACGGCGAACACAAACAAAGCTGCAATCGTGGCCCGAGTCCGAAAGCTCATGGACATCTCCCCTCGAAGAGGTTCGGAGAAATAACCGGTAAGCTTGCGACTAGAAACGCGGTTCTCCTGCCTCTGTAACACCCGCGACTGCCGCGTGTTGCCAGAAACTCATCCGCTGCAATCAACCGCCATCTTGCAGTAGCTTGGCAGAAGGAGGGGCAGATGACGATAGATGGCTCGTACCAAAAGGGACAGAATGTGCTCAATGTTGTATTCGCAGGGCGGGCAGCCATAAGGATTAGGATCGAGGCTAGGGCCCTTTCGCATATAGGGTTGACCCCCAGCCTTCGTGGCGGGGCATAGGTACGGCGAGTCGAAGATAGGTTAGGCCCCTATGATCGCCATTGTGGGAAGCGAAAGATGGGTTTCTGAGCGAGTGGTCGCCAACACGACGCCAGGCGCCCCATACGCGGATCTACTTTCCCGCTTTACACGGAAATGCGCCTGCCAACGCAAGCGAGGCTATATAACGTGTTGGGCGGTGCGCTTTCTCGGGATTGTCAGCGAGGTATTTCTTGATGACGCGAACGATTTGGATCGTGGTCACTCCACGGGGCACGCAGGCCAGCCTGTCCCTTCTCGGGACACCGAGCAGCTCATCATGCACCAGGAAGCCATCGGCGAAGCCTTCCACCCAGCCCAGACAGGTACCATCACGGTAGAGGCGGGCAGGGTCTCTGTTCCCTTCACTGTCTATGCTGGAACAGACTTCCGAGAACTCGCGGCCCGATCGGCCGATATCCGGCTGCTCCTGTGCGCTCTTTGGGCCAGTGCTGGCAGGCGAACAAACAAAGCCAGTGCTGGCACGCGAACAAATAAAGAAGAGTGCAAGCAGTGTAGGAACAAGAAGTAGACGCACGGCAGCCTCCCATCAGTTTGCGCGATTCTACGTCTGATTTAGGAAGTTGTCAGCAAAGCGAAACTGATAGGAGAAACGCGGATGGCACAGCCATTCAACCGCCTGACCGCCGCATCGGGGCTTCCTCGCCACGCTTCTTCGTTAATCCCACTGCCACTCGAAACGCGTTCCGCTATCCGATAGCAAACAAAACACTTAAAGTAATCATTGACAAACGGTACTAATATGCTATAATCCTTGGTTAAGGTCGGCAAGATTTTCCCCCGCCCTGCCAGCCATGCCCGCCCGCCACGCGGTCCTTCTAACCCCTTCAGTATCTTTGCGCCGCATTCAGCCACTCTCTTGCACACAAATCACGCGCGAAACTCCTCGAATTCCGTTCTTTGTTTTCAAGACGTTGCGCACTCTTTCATTTTCCGTATCCCGTAAGTCCTGTGTTTGCCACTCTTACGAAAATGGCCGGGTGTGTACCAACAATTCCCATTCCGGAACGCTGCGCCGCGCGCCCGCCAACTTACCCCTCAACTACTTCGATCGAGGTGCCAGTTGTTTCTTCCGCTCTGCGCACTTTGCGTTCTCTGTGACCGGTGTCTCCCCCGACCCGGTCGGGGTTAAATCCTTCTTTTCTTTCGACTTTCAACTTTCAACTCTCGGCCTCCCCATCCCCTATCCCCTTTCTTTTCAAACCCTTGCGGACTCTTTTGCGCTCAGCAAAAACTCAACTCCTTTCTTTTCAGGCAATTCCGGACTCTTTCGCGAAAACACCGGGGGGTGGGGTACCCCCTTTCTGCTATCATCCCGCCTCGCATCCCCGGAGGCACCATGAGCTTTAGCCAAAGGCTCCAGGAAATCCGCGACGGCTTCGAGCGGCCCTTCTGGGTCGCCAACATCAGCGAAATCTTCGAGCGCCTCTCCTACTACGGCGCGTTCGCCTCTCTCGCCAACTATCTCCACGAAAAGCTGAATTTCCCGACGGAACAGACCGGCACGCTCACCGGAATTTTCGGCGGCATGGTCTGGTTCCTCGCGATCTTCGGCGGCGCCGCCGCCGATCGCCTCGGTTTCCGCCGCGCTCTTTCGCTCGCTTACCTGATTCTCGCTGCCGCCTATTTTCTGCTCGGCTCCATCGGCGCGCCATGGCTCGCTCCTGTGAGGGCCGCCGTTCCGCCCGTGATTTTCGTGGGCTTCATTCTGGTCTTGCCCGCTCTCGGAGTTTCGCTCGTAAAGCCCTGCGTCGTCGGGACCACCGCTCGCGCGTCAAAGGAAAACGTGCGCTCCATCGGCTACTCCATTTACTACACCATGGTGAACATCGGGGGCGCTTCGGGCCCCTACGTCGCGTCTTGGGCTCATCGTCATCTCGGCGTCGAAAACGTATTTCGCGTTGCTGCCCTCAGCGTCTTCGCCATGTTCTTCGCGGTTCTCCTCTTCTTCCGCGAGCCCAAGCGCGCCAGCGACGGCCCCACGCCCAGCATTGCCGAAACGCTGCGGAATTTCCTGACTGTTTTGTCCAACCCCAAATTCATGCTGTTTCTGCTGATTTTTACCGGCTACTGGATCGTTTTCTGGCAGCAGTACATTTCCCTCCCAGGTTACATCCACGGCTATATCAGCGCCGATGCCGACGTCGAGTTGATCCTCATCACCGACGGCCTCGCGGTCATCTGTTTCACGCTGTTGATCAACTACCTGATTCGGAGCATCCCCGCTTTCGATGCAGTGATTCTGGGAACTCTTGTTTCATCGCTCTCCTGGCTCGTCATCGCCTTCCAACCTACGATTCTTGGCGCGGTTCTTTCCATCCTTGTCCTCGCACTGGGCGAAATGATTCAAGCCCCGCGCTATTACGAATACATTTCGCGCCTCGCGCCCCCTGGACAGCAGGGGACCTACATGGGCTTCGCGTTTTTGCCGATCGGCATCGGCTCGCTTATCGGCGGCTGGTTCGGCGGCCGCGTCATGCACCGGTTCGGCGAAGTGGCGCACCAGCCTCAGCGTGTGTGGTGGGTGATTTCGGGGGTTGGCATCCTGACCGCGCTGCTGCTGTTGATTTACGACCGCATCGTCAAACCCGGCGCGCAGGAGCACTCGTCATGAATTCGCGCGGCGCCGTTGTATATGGAAAGGTCTTGTCTGCCTTTGAACTTTCAATCGGAGTTCCCGAGCGGCTCGGGACCGGAGATCAAGACCGGTCGGGACTATCAACTGTGACCGTCGCACGCGCCCATCATTTTTTAGAGGATTTGTCTTGCTTTGAACTCTCGACTGTCGACTTCTCACCAGTCACGAGTCACCAATCACCAGTCACTTCTTCAATTCACCATGCGGCGAAGCGTTTCGAGGGCCTGGCGCGCCAGTGAATAACGCGGCTCGATTTCCAGCGCTTCCTGGAAGCAGCGCATCGCGTGGCTGTACATCTCTTTTCCAAGGTAGGCGCGGCCCAGGTTGTAGTGCGGAAAGTGGCGCGGCTCGTAGCGCCGCGCTTCGACGGCGCGTTCGAGCCACGGGATCGCCTCATCGTAGTGGTACTGTTCGATCAGGTAGGCGCCGATATCGTTGTACGGGTTGCCAAAATCCGGGTCGGTCTCGATGGCGCGCTTGCATTCGGCGATGGCATCTTCGATGCGCCCCTGGAAATGATAGGTCCAGCCCAAAAACGTGTGAGCTTCCGCGGTGGGATGCAGTTCGAGCGACGATTGATAGAGCTCAACGGCGCGATCGTAGTCGCCTTCCATCTGCGCCTGGTAGGCGTCTTGCAGGACTTCCCAGGCCCGCGTGAGGGTTTCCATGCTCATAAGCCACATAGTTACACATGGTTTTGCAAGCGTCAAAAGTACGAAAGTCCCGAGCGTGCTTGGTGGGAACCTGTCCTTCGTACGGGAGATGAGAGTGGAAATTCGATTGCCAAACGGAGAAAATAAGAAGGTTGCAAGGCGGATCATCGCCTGGCGGCATCGCATGAAGTGACCGCCCGGTGGGCGCGCTCGAATGGACCCGTCCCGGTCGAGGTCGCAATTCGAAATATAAGGGGGCAGCGTGAGGCGGAATTATCTGATTCTTGGGATCGCAATTCTAGCGGTGGCTGGAGCGCTCGTGGCGCAGGACCCGCCGGCAAAAACGAGCACGAAAGCTGGGAGTCATGGATCGTCGGGGTCCGCGGCCAAAGGGAAGGAAGTATTCGACAGGAAATGCGCCATTTGTCATTCCGCAGACAGCGACCAGAAGAAGATTGGGCCTGGCCTCAAGGGAATTTCCAAGCGGGGGACCTTTTCGGTGAACGGCAACAAGGTCACCACGGAGTCGCTGAAGGCTTGGATTGAAAACGGCGATTCGCAGATGCCGCCCTTCAAAGACGTGCTGGAGCCCGCGCAAATCAAGGACGTGGTTGCATACGTCAAAACTCTCTGAAGCCGTCGCAAAAGAAAAAAGCCCCCGGGAGCCTGATTGCTCAAGCCGCCGGGGGCCGAAATTCAAATGAAACTGCGCCTACTTCAATACAGCGTCTTTGAACGCCTTGGATGGGCGCAGGCGGACTACCGTCTTCGCCTTGATCTTGATTTGTTCACCGGTCTGGGGGTTGCGCCCCATGCGGGCCTTGCGATGCGCCTTTACGACGCGGCCGATGCCCGGAATCACAAACTTGCCTGCGGCGCCCTTGGCTTCCTTCACCGCGAGCTTGAAGAGCTCGTCAAAAAACAGAGCGGCGGTTTTCTTCGGTGTGCCGACCTTCTCGGCCATGTGGGATACGACCTTCGTCTTGCTCAGTGGCTTGGCCATCTAGTCTGCTTATCCTCCTGAATTGTCTTTGTACTCTGCTTTGATCAGAGCAGACCCCGATGGAATCGGGGCAGGCCGCGAGCTCACTACCCCCGTGTTTTTCTGCGAAAAGACTCGGGCCGGAAGGCACTATAGCCAAGGAAACACGGGAACGCAAGGAAAAATCGCAAAAAAGGCCGGAAAAAACGCAAATTTTTTGAAGGGCATGTGGAAATCACCGCTAAAAATGCGGCTTAGCCGCGTGCCCTGTTTCGAAAGGCGCGTCCAGGCCCAAATTTGCACTAGTTTATCGCGCGTGTATCGCACAGGGCCGTCATAGCCCCCGAGCAAGGTGTCTCCTGACATCCAGCGACTTACCGCGCTGGTACGCGACGCTTTGTGGCGTCTGTTTGCAGTTACAGGGTGGCCAAGTCTGCGTAGAAGTGGGCGACGGCCTTGATTCCGCCGAAATAGTTTTCCAGGGCGATGTGCTCGTCGGGAGCGTGTGCGTTTTCGTCGGGTAAACCGAAACCGAGCAACACGCACGGCACGCTAAAAGTGTCGTGCATCTGGGTAACGAATGGAATCGAGCCGCCTTCGCGAATGAACACAGCTTTTTTGCCAAAACCCTTTTCGAGGGCGGCCTGAGCCTTCTGGAAAATCGGCGCGTGGCAGGGAGCCACCCAGGGTTTTCCCATGCTCAGAACCTCAAACTTGCAATGAACCGCTTTCGGCAAAAGCTTTCGAATGTGCTTCTCCACGAGTTTGGCAATCTTTTGCGGATTCTGGTTGGGCACGAGGCGTGTCGAAAATTTCGCATAAGCTTTTGACGGGATGACGGTCTTGGCGCCTTCTCCCTGGTAGCCACCCCAAATGCCGTTCAATTCGAACGTCGGGCGAATCCAAAGGCGTTCGACGGTCGTGAAACCTTTCTCGCCGAAATAGCCGGGCGCCCCGACAGCTTTCTCGAAATCTTTTTTCTTCCAGGGCAGAGCATTGAGCGCTTTGCGCTCGGCGTTCGAAACCTTGGCGACTTGATCGTAAAAGCCGGGGACAGTGACTCGGAAATCCTTGTCATGAAGCTTGGCGAAGAGTTCCGCAAAGATGGTAAGGGTATTAGGGACTGCACCACCATAAACACCGGAGTGGAGGTCGCGCTCCGGGCCGGTCAGTTCAATTTGATAGTAATTCAGGCCGCGCAATCCGTAAGTGATGGAGGGGACGCCTTTCCCCAGCATGGACGTATCGGAAACCAGGAGGGCATCGGCTTTCAACTTCTCTTTATTTTTCTGGACAAAGTCCCAGAGGCTGACGCTGCCGACTTCTTCTTCTCCTTCGATCAAGACCTTCACGTTGATGGGAAGCTTGCCATTGGCCTTCTGGAGGGATTCGAATGCTTTCAAGTGGATGTGGACCTGGCCTTTGTCGTCGGCGGTACCGCGTCCAAAGAGATTGCCGTTTCGAACGGTGGGTTCGAACGCGGGAGAGGTCCAAAGATCGAGAGGCTCGGGAGGCTGCACGTCATAGTGGCCGTAAAAGAGGATGGTGGGTTTGCCCGGAGCTTCCAGCGATTCCGCATAGACGAGCGGGTGGAGATTCGTGGGAACAATCTCAACCGTTTTAAATCCGGCGGCGCGCAGATTATCGGCCACCCAGCGCGCGCCGCGTTCGATATCCGGCTTGTGTTCGCTCTTGGCGCTGACGCTCGGGATTCGCAAGAAATCACACAGCTCCGCCAAGTGCTGGTCGCGGCGCCCTTCAACAAATTCAGCAAGATTCATAAGAGGCCCTCAGAGGACATGAGTCCTTTCGAAAGAAGATATAAAAAAACTTGAAGCGAATGTTTGCGGCAGCGGAATGAATGCGGAGTTGCGAATGACCTGCCGTCGCCGCTCTTGTATTCTAGGGCCGCCACAGCTTTGCGCACAAGCAAACCGGTTCCTGGCACTAGGCCGTTTTCTGCGATGCCGGCCTTACGGCGATGTGACCCAAGCAATGACAACTTCCCAGATCAGGACTTCTGGCCCGCAATAAGTTCCGGTTAGCCCGTCAACCGGACAAGTTCGCGCCACGTGAAGGCAAGTCGGGCTCAGAGAAATACTTTTCTTCGCTGCGGTCAAGCGGGCGGCGGCAAACTGATGACAAATGGGGAAGCACAGTCGTCCGCAAATTCACAAACGCCTCTGAAAGACCGTAATCTGCTTTGGATCGGGCAGTGCGATCGGCTTCAGCCATGACTCCTTCGCGAGCGTGCATGTGCAAGGCCCGAGCGCACAGATCTTGATCGGCCTACTTGTACTCTCCTTTCGCAGCCTGTCTAGCACATCGGCGAGGATCGAGCCGGTGAAGGGCGAATACAGATAGAACACGGTACCGCTGGACAGATCTGCTGTCCTCGCGTCCTCACGAATGAACCGGACACGGCTTAGACGGAGGGTTTGAGCGCATTCCTGCGCACTTGCAACGTAGGCAGCCTCCACCTCGATACCAAAGCTCCGGGCTCCGGTCAGCATGGATGTCAACAGCGCTACGTGCCCCAATCCGGAGCCCAGGTCGACAAAGACGTCGCTTTTAGAAAGCGCGCTGGCCCTTATCAGATGGAGAATATGGCGCACGGGAGTGGGTTGATAAAACGCTATCTCGGGCACAGCATGAAGACGCGGCTCGCTCGGTTCCCGGAGCTGGAGAACACCGCTCACGACCTCATCCCGGTGGTCATAGCCTAAGCCGGGAGCTGTTTCCATCCGCGTAGCTGAAGCTTGGATCCAAAGCAGCAGTGTCTCCGGCGGCGCGCCGCGCACAATCTCAGAGCGGATGGATTCGTAGACCACTGTATTGACGGCCTCGAGCCTAGCCTGGAGTGCCCTAGCATGGTTAGGAATCTGGGCATGCCCATCACTCATGAACTCCTCTGCCAGGAAGTCTCCAAATCTGGTATCGAGGTCGTCCAGTGCGTCCAGGCGCTCTCGTAGTTGCGCCGGCTCGAAAAGGGACGAATCGGTTCCGGGGTCCCCAGGGAGGTTCTGCAGATACTGAGTCAACACTGGATTCCCACTGGCGAGAAGAATTCGTCGGATCGGGCGGTTGTCATGTCAACCAAAATATGGCGCGCAGGTTGATATGTCAACTCGTGGTTGCTATGCTTTCGGCAGCCATGTCCACCAGATTGTTGTCCCCGCACGAACTGCGCGTGTGGCATGCCTTCCTACTTATGGGGGAAGATGTGCTGGGCCGCGTCGGCCGGGACATTGCGCAGGCGACCGGACTTTCAGGCGCTGAGTTTGGAGTTTTGTCTCGTCTCGCCGCACTGGGCAAAGGTGAAATGCGCCAACAAGCATTGGCCAGGGTCATGACTTGGGACAAAAGCCGCCTCTCTCACCAGTTGACGCGAATGCAACAACGCGGACTCATTGAACGCCGCCATGCGGACGGGAACACTATTCACGTCGTGCTTACTAAACTCGGCCAAGAGAGGTTGAAAGCTGCGCGCCCGATACACGCGGACTCGGTTCGGCGGAATCTTTTGTCGCGACTCACTCCGGAACAGATCGCTACCATTGTGCGCGTGAGTAATCTTCTCGGTGAGGACTAGTGCTGCCTCACGGCTACCGATGTCGGATTGTGGCGGATGGTCGGCTAACAAGAAGTAATTCGGTTCCTTCCGGTTTGCCCGTGATAGGACAACCACCGTGACTTCTGACCGGTAACGCTCGGACTGGTTTGCTCGAAGGTGAGCAAACCTAGAGGGTATTCGAGAGACCTGAAGTGCAGAGCAATATCGTCCAAGACCCGCTCATAGAAGCACCGCTATTCTCTGAGTTGCAGCTCGGGAAAGGAAGTGCATCGCATGAGCAAACAAAGTTCCGCTCAAGGTCTGGATTGCGACTTGGAGATTTTTCAGGATGATTTGCGGAAGGCATCAGAGCTTGTGGTCCGCTTATACGGACGGCTGCACCAGGCGCGAATTACTCCCGCGAAAACTCGGATTGAGCTTGCCTCATTGTTTGACGAATCTCTCCCGGAGGAATCTCAGCCGATGGCATCCATCTTGCGGGAGGTGGAGGACAAGATTTTTGCGAATTCCACTCTCTATCTGAGCCCCCGTTTCCTCGGGTATATCAACTCAGGCGGAAACCAGGCAGCCGTTCTCGGCGAGCTTTTGGCATCCGCTGTGAACCAGATCTGCGCCATGTGGCACTTTTCTCCGGCGGCTTCGGAGGTGGAACGACGGGTGATCCGATGGATTGCACAGTTTATCGGCTACCCTTCCGAAGCCGGAGGATGTCTTTTGAGCGGGGGATCGGCAGGCAATCTTATAGGACTCGCCGTTGCCCGCAAGCAGAAGGCGCAGTTTGATGCTGCCTCACTAGGGATGCGAGGAGGGCCTTCGGTAACGGTATATGTCTCGCAAGAGGGGCATGCGTCCTTGGAAAAAAGCATGGTGCTCCTCGGGATGGGACGCAACCAGTTGCGCAAAATCGCTGTTCGGCACGACTTCACAATTGATCTCGAGGCGCTTGAGAACCAGATCATCGAAGACCGAAAGAATGGATATCACCCCATTTGCGTGGTGGGAAATGCCGGCACGACCAATACCGGGGCCGTGGATCCGCTGGATGCGCTGGCGGAGCTTTGCCGGAAGCAGGACTTGTGGTTGCACGTGGACGCGGCTTACGGAGGACCTGCGGCGGGGACCGAAGCCGTCGGAAAACTCTTCCGGGGATTGGACCAAGCCGATTCGGTGGTGGTCAACCCACACAAGTGGCTGTACGTGCCGGCGGAGGCCGCCTGCATTTTGGTCCGGGAACCGAGAGCGCTCCGACACACGTTCCAAGTCGTGGCGGACTATCTGCGGGAAGCGAACGACGCGACTGCCGACGCTCCGCTCGATTTCAAGGATTACAGTCCCCAACTTCACAGGAACTTCCGGGCGCTGAAGGTCTGGATGACGTTCAAGGCGTACGGCGCGAAGAAACTTCGCGCCGCCATTGAGAGCAATATCGAAGTCATGCGTTATCTGGCGGACCGGATCGACGAATCGCAGGACTTCGTCCGACTCGCACCGGTTCCGCTGTCCGTTGTGTGTTTCCAGTACCGCACGCCGGACATTTCTGTCCATGGCGATCAGAAATACCTGGACGAGTTGAACAATCAGCTGTTGGAGGTCCTAGAGAAAGACGGGCGCGTGTTTCTGTCGGGGACGAAGATCCATGGGAAAAGGGCACTTCGGGCGTGCAGTGTCAACCACCGTTTGCGTCGGGAAGATGTGGACTTTCTGCTAAAAGTGATCCGGGAGGTCGGCAGCTCGTTGATAGGGAAAGGTCTCTGAAACTCTTCCCAGGTTGTGGTTGAATACTGGTTCTCTTTGGAAGGGATTTCGAATGCTCTCAGAAACCGAAGCTCGACACTTTGCGCGCGGTTGGGTGCTGGCATGGAATTCCCACGACCTCGACGCCGTGATGTCTCACTATGCGCAAGAGGTCGTTCTGACATCGCCCACTGCCGCAAAGCTCTTGAGCGATCCGTCGGGGATTGTCACGGGCAAAGAAGCTGTGCGCTCCTATTTCGAGCGAGGTCTTGAAGCGTATCCAAACCTCACCTTCGAACTCCTAGATGTGATGTGGGGAGTTTCGAGTGTTGTTCTTTACTACGTGAATCAGAAAGGCACGAAGACCGGCGAGTTTATGGAATTGGATGCGAACCAGAAGGTTGTCAGGGTCGTCGCAAACTACACCTGAACGGCCCCGTCCGGAAGACGTTTCGGATCGGTTCAACCCTGCAAACGCGGTATAACGTTTGCTCGCTGGCTAGCCCTTGGGACGAAACGCGACATACTTCCCGGGCGTAACGCCGAGCGTCCTCTTGAAGCAACGGTTCAAATGACTCTGATCGCAGAAGCCGGTGCGGTAAGCGACCTCGGAAATTGCTGTACCCGACCTCAAGAGCTTGCGCGCTCTATGTACTCGCACGTTTGTCTGATATTGATGCGGTGGCATTCCCACGTGCTTGTGAAACACTCGCACCAGATAGTACGGGCTCAGGCTGGCGAGATCAGCCAGTGAGTGAACCGAGACGTTCTGCTCGGGGTGGGCTTCAAGCCAGTCTTTGACTCGTCGGACCGCCGCATGTTCCCGCCCCGCATCGCGAAGGGAGTGCCCGTGCATGAGGTGATCCGTGACCAAATGCGCCACGACAGACAATATCAACGATTCATTCTGCAACAACGAATTTGACTGCGCCAGACTCGCAAAAACCAGAGCCAGGCGTGTGGCTAAGGACGTGTCCCTTACCAATGGGAGTTTGAATCGTACGTCCAATGGCCCTTGCCAGTCGAAACTCTGGAGAAGCGTGGTCATGAGATGGGTTTCAATGTACAAGTTTCGATAGATCCAGCCATGTCCAGATGTAGCATGACCGGTGTGCAACTCGCCTGGTGCTATAAGATTGCATGTGCCAGGCGCCGCATCACGACGCTCACGTCGACAATCAAATGCACCTCGTCCTCCGTAATTGAGACTAACGGCGTAGAAGTCATGCATGTGTGGGGCAAACGAATGCTCCACCCACTGGGCACTCAGGACTTCAAGACCGTCCAATCCGAAAACCCTAGAATATTGGGCGAAGTCCCCTGTCTTCATTTCTGGGAAGGATAGCATTGCATTGTCCCCTCCGTGCAACCATGTGCTTCTCGGTAAGACACACAATATAGATTCCCGCTGGCGCTTCCATTTGCAACAGAACGGATGACTCGGCGATGTTCCGAGCGAGTGGTCGGCCAAGCGGAAATTGGCCGATTACTTCAGGATTGCCCGTCACTCACCCGCAATCGGCAACTATAGCGATGGGAACACAACTCACGATTTCTGGCTTCATTGAACCGGCGCGACTATGACGTGGCACTGGCGGCTTGCCGGCCGTGTCACATAGGAGATCCCGAGGAGCAGCAGCAATATCAGCGGGGCGAACGCTTTCGGGCCATCTTTCGCTAAATAGTGCGCAACAATGGCCGAGCTCCATGCGAATGTGAATCCGGCATAGGCCCACTCCTTGAGTTTGGCCAAGCCGGGCACGACGAGGGTGATCGCCCCAAGGAGTTTGGCGATCCCAAGAATAATGCGCAGCTGCTGCGGATATCCCACGTGGGCGAATCCCTGAACGGCCTGTGGACTGCCCGACAGGTAAGCGAATCCAGCAAACACCGACAACGCGGCCACCAGAACGGTGCTCACCCAATAAGTAACTTTACGTGCCATGCCGTTATCTCCTCCTCGGTTAATTAGAGCAAGCGTTTAAAGAATCCTAGCACGGCCGCGCGCCGGTTCAGATCGAATCGTCAGCTACTCTTCCATAGAAGCAGACAATCACTCATGGACTACCGAGGGCACGTCGGGCTGACGCAACAAGAACGGAGTGTTCGGTTGAGTACTACGAGTCGAGAGTGTCGCGCGAAGGCGCTAATAATCGCTCAGGTAGATCGTCCAAGCGAATGAGAATAGACCCATCCACTTCGGTGTCTCCAGCAATATATTTCCGCCGTACCTCCTCCTCGATGACCCGGCGGTTCGCTCGGAACACCTCGAGTTTATCCTTACCTTCTCCATGGAAGTGATTGTCCAGAGCTTCCCTGGTGATGACGCACCGCACCCACGCTTCGCCATCATGCCCGTAGAAAAGGACAATGTCGCGCTCGTGAACAAAACTCTCTTTGGGGTCAGGAAATGTCAGGTCGTGCCGCTCAAGGCGCCATTGCACGCGGTGGGCGATAAAGGTTGCAAACGGATGGATGTCCATTTCGATGCTGGCGCGGTCCAGGGCGCTCAGATAAGACTTGCGATCCCGGATGCGAATCACCGTCCAAGGATAGCCGCCCGAAGCCAGCATAACGTTCATCAGAAAGCGCGCCATGCGGCCGTTCCCATCCGAGTACGGGTGGATATAACCGAAAAGCCAGTGTCCCAACACCGCGCGCACGGAAGGCTCGGGTTCTTTTTCCAGAAGGTCGAAGAACGCCGGCATGGCGTCACGCACGGCCTCCCACCTCGGTGGAACGTAGCGCGACCCGCGCAGAAACACGGGTGTGTTCCTGTATCCGGCCAATGATCCCGCTTCGAGCAAGCCGGCTGTGACGGAGGGCTGGAACAATTCGCGATACCAGTCGTTGTGCACAGCACGCACGAGCGCGGTGGCGTTCTCACCTGCGATCACCTTCTCGACTCCCTTTCTCACGAGCTGGAACGCTTGCCAATACCCCCGCGCCGCGAGGGCGTCGCGATTTCTACGATCACCAGCGTCATGCTCGGGGTCCCAACCGCCCTGCCGCACTCTCTCAACCAGGGCGGGCGTGACGGAGTAGCCTTCAATGGACAACGAGTGGTAGGCATCGGTGCGATAGATTTCGTTGACGTAGCGAAGATACGCTTCATTGTCTGTCGGAAGTCCCGGCGCTTTCGGAAACGCCGCGAGGACCTTGCCACGCATCGATTCCCAAAGTATCTCAATGCGACCCACAATCGGAGCGGCGGGACGGCCCAGCCTGGCGAATATATGTCTGGCTTCAAATGGACTGCTCTCTCGCACATCGTATCCGGCGCCCTTCATGGCGCGGAGAATCTCGTCCGCGAGGTCGCCGCGGCCGGTTTGACGGAAGGCTTTGGCAAGATAACCGGCTTTCGCGGAATGGCCGCCGTTCAGGAGAAACCGAAGCACGTCCGAGGCGTCAGCAAGGCTCGCCATCACCACTTGCGTCTCGACGGGATACTGCAGAAAAAATGATTCCGGCACGCGTACCAACGCCGCTGCCGGCGAAAACAGACGCAATCCGTCCCTCACCATGAGAGCCGCGGCCGCCGGCATCTCCGCAACTTTGAGATCGTAAAGCGTTGTGCCGAACAGAAGGTTGATATCGTTATTCGTCGCTTTCGGACTGTGCACAACCAGTTGATCCGGGATCACCGTTCTCTCGCCGTGCAAAAAAAGGGACTGCTCCGGCGACAGGTGCCATTGTTCGCCAAAGCGCTCGTCGCAGTAGCGTGCGCAGAATTCCCAGAACGACGCATGCCAAGGGGTGCTCTCGCCGGCCTGTGAGTCAGGGCTTGAGGAAATCAGCCAACCCTTCATGACTTCTTGCAGGAAGCCGTTCTCCACCAGGCGTTCGCGGTGAACCCGGCTCAGGTCGTCGGAACGGAACACACGTCGGTTGCCTTGCTGGAGTGCCTTGAGCACGTCGAGCGATTCAGCCAGTTTTTCGTTTGGCGAGGGCATGAAGCCTCCCATCCTCCCATCTTTCATTGGTCATTACAAGTTTATTCTGACGCGTAAATACAAGTATATGCTGCTGTGTTGTTACAAGTCAATTGTGCCGTATAAATGCAAGTATATTATGATGTGCAGTTACAAGTCAATTGTGCTGTGTAAATGCAAGTATATAATGCTTCGATGTAGCTAAGTCCCTTTTTGTTCAATTAGTTGCGCGCGCGACGCTTTTTTCGGTTTCTTCAAGTCGATTGTTCAAAACTGGCGGGCATAACTGGGGAACAACTAAAGGAGATAGCTTGTAGCTAACCCACGCCAAAACAAGGTTATCACAACGAACTGCAGTCCGATCAAAGCACCAGCAGAAGACCCGACGATCACGTAGAAGTTTTCCCGTCCGGTGAATGCTGGCATGTTGTCACCTCGAATCGGTTAGACGCAGATTCATCGCAAAAACCGACGCCGGGCTGCGGTGAGGGCGTACCGTCAACGCACGTGGGCAAGGACGGCAACGTCGAACTTTGAATAGTACTTCCTCACGTCGTTGACACCGTACTTGTCGCGGAATTTCTCGATCACGGACGAGACCCGTGTGGCATCAGTGATAGGAACGGTCTGAAATTCCTCCTCTGCGCCGCGCGCATGGATCCGAATCGACGGGTTCTTCAGCACGTTCTTGTACCACTGTGTATCCGAACCCTGCACCGGCAGCAGGTAAAGCTTCTCGTCTTCCAATACGAACCAGACCGGGATTGAGATGGTGCGTCCTGACTTTCTTCCGGTCACACTGATGTTAATCTCGCGAGATCGGGAAAGGCGGTCTTTTAGAGCATCGTTCCGCGTTGGCTTATTGCTCATCCAAATGGTCCTTTATTTCCCGGCGCGGTATTGTTCGTCGCTGACCTGTTCCATCCACTCGACAACCTTACCGTCGAGCTTTTCCTGAATAGCAATGTGCGTCATGGCGGTGGTCGGCGTAGCCCCATGCCAGTGCTTCTCGCCGGGCAAGAACCAAACCACATCGCCCGGGCGAATTTCCTCAATCGGGCCTCCCCAGCGCTGTGCCAAGCCGCAGCCAGCCGTGACAATGAGAGTCTGGCCGAGCGGATGCGTGTGCCATGCAGTCCGCGCGCCCGGCTCGAAGGTTACGCTGGCACCTTGAACAAGTGCCGGATGGGGTGCCTGAAACAGTGGGTCGACCCGTACGGTGCCCGTGAACCACTCTGACGGTCCCTTGGTAGAAGGTTGAGAGCCAATTCTTCTAATCTCCATATCTCTTGTATTCCCTACTCAGTGTCTTTTTATTCGGTCATCCTATTTCCTTTATAGTTCCTGGCCCGTGGGCCGGAACAAACCGCTTAGCGACCGGTCATTTGCTCGATGTGTTCGGGATATCGAGCCCCTTGCACCGTGATCTTCGAGGCGGCAGTTTCGATCTCGCGGAGATCGTCGGACGTAAGTTCGATAGCAACTGCTCCGATGTTCTCTTCGAGGCGCTTCAGCTTGGTTGTGCCCGGGATCGGAACAATCCACGGCTTCTGAGCAAGCAGCCAAGCGAGCGCGATCTGAGCAGGCGTCGCTTTCTTCTGTTGCGCAAATCTGCCAAGCAGATCCACCAAAGCCTGATTCGCTTTCCGGTTCTCCGGCGTAAAGCGAGGGACGATGTTGCGGAAATCGCTTTTGTCGAACTTCGTATCTTCGCTGATCTTTCCCGTCAGAAAGCCTTTACCCAGAGGGCTATAGGGAACGAAGCCGATTCCGAGTTCTTCGAGTGTCGGCAACACCTCGTTCTCAGGGCCTCTGGTCCAAAGCGAGTATTCACTTTGGACAGCGGTGACCGGCTGTATTGCGTGTGCACGACGAATCGTCTTTGCTGCTGCTTCAGAAAGGCCGAAGTGCTTCACCTTGCCTTCGTGAATCAGGTCCTTCACCGCCCCTGCCACGTCCTCGATTGGCACGTCCGGGTCAACGCGGTGTTGATAGAACAGATCGATGGCATCGGCCCTAAGCCGCTTGAGCGAGGCCTCGGCAACCTCCTTGATGTGCTCTGGCCGACTATCCAGCCCGGCCTGTTTGCCGGTGTTCGGATCGAGTTTGAACCCGAACTTGGTGGCAATCGCCACTTTCCCACGGAACGGAGCGAGAGCTTCGCCCACGAGTTCCTCGTTCGTGAACGGACCATAGACCTCTGCCGTATCGAAGAATGTTATGCCGCGTTCCACGGCTGCCCGGAGAAGGGCGATCATCTCCTGCTTGTCTGCGGGTGGACCATAGGAAAAGCTCATTCCCATGCAGCCGAGCCCGAGAGCCGAAACTTCCAAGTTGCCTCTTCCAAGTCTGCGCTTCTGCATTGTTCCTCCAGCGGGAGTGCGCCGCATGTCAGTGCCGCAGGTGAGGCTGAGAACTTCCGGCTAGCCTCAACGATGAAAAAGTGTACTCTGCTTACGCTATTTCGCTAAAGTTCTTGCCAGATCCTCCGAAACTCCAGAATTGCGATTCCGCTCGTAGCCCATCCGCGAGCGACGGGTTTCGGGAATGAATTCTGTCCAGATAGTCGGCAACTCTTCCATAACCGGATGATGGAAGGGTTCGCCGTCAACCGCCCACAATCCGAAGCGGTGTGTGGTGATGGCTCGGGCCACGTTCCGGCCGCGCCCTCCCACACGCGGGATCCGGGCGCCCGCTTCTGACCGCTGCCGCCGCCCGGAGCTTCTACAACAACCCCAACGGCTGGGGGCTCGATGTCTCCACCATCGCAGCCCATCCCCGGGCGGCCTGTGCCCTTGAGCGATTCCTTAAGAATCGTAGCCGGGGCCGCCAGGCGACCCGCACTCTTTCCACAGCTTTTCCCAATTCCAGATCCCGTACGCCACCTCTTTCGGCAACGGGAATCCGAGCTGACGCGCGAGCATAAACACCTGCCCGCGATGGTGGGCTTCGTGAGAAAGCATGTAGCACAGCATTTCCGGGCCAACCGGCCAAGGCCGAGCCCAGCCGTCTCTGCGAAACTTCTCGACGCGGCCCCCACAACCGCCGAGCGCTTCAGCGAGCATCTCCGCGCAGCGAGCGGCGCTCTCGGCCAATCCCGCGCGGGCCTGCTGCGGCGTGCAGTGCGCGCGGTTGAGCTGTGGTGGAACCTTCAGGTGCGGAGCTGTAAGCCTGACCCACTTGGAGCGGACATTGTGCATGTGCGTGAAGATCGCCGCAATGGTGCGGACCTTGCCGGGCGGTTTGGCTCTCCAGGCGGCAGGGTCAAGATGTTCGATAAGAATCTGGTTCATGCGATCATTGGCGGCAAAGATCTGGACTGCGGCTCGGCCCAGTTGCGTGCGAAGTTGAGTGTGAACCTTGTGTTGACGCGTGGTCACGGCTCCCTACTCCTTGACCCATAATACTTCCGGGCCGTCGGCAAACCGGAAGTTATCGTCGGGCGCGCTTTACTCGGTGGTTTGTGCGAGGTGTCTGAGCGCAAACCTTCGAAGGGATGAAAATACAAGTGAACTCATGCCCTCCCGCCCGGAAAGAGCGGAAGGGCATAGCTGTTGCAGGCGCTATCGGGTGGTTCCCTCTACTGCTTGTCGTACACTGCTGTGCTGGTGTACTTCATGCCCTTCGAATCGGTTCCGGTGAGGGTGACCGTGCGGGTCTTGCCGTCGGCCGACACGACGCCACGACCGCTAATCGTAACTTTGTCGCCCTTCTTGCTGGTGAACTCCAGCGTGTGATCGTTGACTTTCTTGTAGGACCGCGTATCCGTATTCGGATCCCCTGTGACCGGGTAGTCTTTGCCGTCGTACTTGCCCGTCCACTCGTTATGCAGGGGCTTACCGTCGCCGTCGGTGCCATCCACCGTGACTTTCACGCTGTCTCCAGCGGCCTCGTAGACAACCGTGGTGAGCTTCGGCGACCCCGCACCGATCTTGGACTTGGCCTCGTTCAGCTTCCAGGTGCCCATAAATGTGTCGGCGGCGAAGCACACGGCTGCGCCGACAAAACACAGCAACAGAGTGAATAGGATCGTTCTTGTTTTCATGTCCTCTCCTGATTGAGAAGTGGATTGGGGGCCCAATGGGTGGGGGCATTGTAGGACTGAGTGGCGCTTTATTACAACGGTTGAAACAACGGGCCGAGGGATGAAGAAGCGAAGAAAAGATTACTCGAACGGTGAGCTTGGCCTGGACACCTCCGCAAACTCTGAGTTGCTCGGTCGCAAAACGGCTGAGGACCTAGCCTCAGGATTGACAGCATTACTTCCGATTTGCCCATCATACGACCAGGATCCGGCCCAGGCCTAGTGGCAGAGGTTGTGAGCCCAATCGCCTGTTTTCGTCGTGTGGCGAAACATTTTGACAGCCTTCGCCGTTAACTCCAGTAGACGCTTACACTAGGCCCCTTACAACAGGGGAGGGAACATGAGCTCAACCCACAACCCAGGGAGAGTCGCCGGATTCCTGTACCTGCTCCTCTTAGCGGCCCCTCTCCGCCTCATCTATATTCCCAGCAAACTGTTCGTGCATGGCAACGCGACCGCGACGGCCAACAACATCGCCGCGCACGAGACACTCTTCCGTCTCGGC
>Ga0209180_10000150_pt1 | contig 31309 bp, 30 predicted proteins | sample CZO8metaG_3_FD_188355 | JGI IMG/M metagenome (GOLD analysis project Ga0209180, IMG submission 188355) | Vadose zone soil microbial communities from the Eel River Critical Zone Observatory, Northern California, USA - CZOApr15con2H2.8 metaG... | ecosystem: Environmental > Terrestrial > Soil >...
CACAGTAGTCCTCAGAACCCGCAGAGTCGAACGGGCAGCCGGGAACATGAGCGCCCAAATGCAAGGTGATTTCAGAAAACTAGTCCGACAATCTGGAGAACACAAGCGGGGAAACACCTGAGAGAACCATCGGGGAAAGACCTGATCGAGGACCAGAGTATTTCTTTCCGTCACACATTCAGGTTGAGGGGAAGCCCGCCCTTACAGAGTGCGAAACAGGAAATGCCAGGTAAGGTCAACGCCGGCGTGGACCAGGGCGGAAGCGAAGATCGAGTTGGTCTTGCGCCAGGTCCAGCCGTAGAAGAAGCCGGCGATGGAGGCGAGGATAGCGTAGCGCCAGTTGGGGAAGTTCGTGTTGGTGATGTGAGAGAGCCCAAAGAGGATGGAAGCGGTCCACCAGCCCGCAAGATCGCTTTTGGATGCGCGCGCGAGCATATTCTGCAGCAAGCCGCGGAAGAGAAACTCTTCGGGCCAGGCGGTGAACAAGAGAATCCCGAGCGAAAGAAACGGGAGCGATTTCCATTCCCACCACTGCGGCGCAAACTGGATGAAGTGCATGCCCATGCCCAGCGGAATGGCGATGCAGGCGAAAACAATGAGGCTCGCAAGAACAAAGAAACTCCAGTGCCGGCCCCAACCGATCGAATAGCCGATGCCGTTCACGCGGCGGAGAAGCACGAACGCTGCCAGCGCGACATTGACGCAGAGAAGCACGGTAAAGACATACGCAAGGCGGCCGCCGGGGAATGGCCAAAGCCAGTGCGAAGGGGAAAATTTTACGGCCACCCAGATGCCTGCCACTGTGAGGAAGTCCTGCCAGCAGCCAGCCGGCCGGAGCCCTGCGGACACAGCAAGTGCGAGCGGTATGAAAACGAAGCCAGCCACGGCTGCGGCACGCGAGAACGCGAAAGTATTTGTCCCCAGGGCATAAATCAGGTAGACAAGAAACACCGCCACGCCCAGCAAGTAGCCGCTGCCGGCGCCGAAGTACGCGGTGAGTCCGTTTTCAACGCCGCGCGCGGCAAAAAGCAGCATCACCAGGAAGAAGAATGCGAAAGCCGTGAGCGTGGCTGCGAAGGGCCTGCCGCCATAGCCTAGCCAGGAAGAGTAGAGTGCTCCGGCGAGAGTCAGCACCGCCCAGACACCGAGCATCGCCAGCGGGCCGAGTTGGCGCGTCACAGGCAAGCGGGAATTGTAACGCAGAGAGATGGCAGACCAAATTCAGGCACCAATGCAGGCGCCCGCACAAATGAAGATGAAACGGTTGGCTTACGTCGACTGGATGCGCGGCCTGGCCTGCGTGCTGATGTTTCAAACGCATTGCTACGACTCCTGGCTCAGTCCGGAGGCGAGGAAATCGTCGTCGCTGATTGTATGGTCGCAGCTGGGCGGGACGCTCCCGGCGCCACTCTTCGTTTTCTTGGCGGGCGTATCGTTTGCGCTGGTGACAGAGCGTCTGCGCGAAAAGGGAATTGAACGCAACGCCATCGCGAAGCAGACCCTTTTGCGCGGAGCGGAAGTATTCGGGATGGGGCTGCTCTTTCGAGTGCAGGAACTTGCACTCGGCTATCCGTGGTCGCCGTGGACCGATCTGCTGCGCGTGGATGTGCTGAACATCCTCGGGCTTTCAATGATGCTGATGGGCGTTCTTTGCTGGTTGACCGCTTCGCGGTCACACGTGAATTCGACCGCTTCGCGGTCACACATGAATTTGGCGGCAGATGGCACCGTTGCAGCGGCGAGAATCCGCACGCTGGTGGCGGCGATTTTCGTGGCGGCGATTGTCGCGATGGCTACTCCGCCGCTGTGGACTACGCACCGGCCGAAGTTCCTGCCGTGGCCGATCGAGTCCTACATTAATGGCGTTCACATTCTTGGCCAGCCACAGCCCTGGCTCTTTCCGCTGTTTCCGTGGTCGGCGTTCGCCTTCGCCGGACTTGCTGCCGGCTTCTTTCTGTTTTCAGAGTCCGCCACGCGCCGCGAAGGGCTGATGTTCGGGGCGCTTGGTACGGCGGGAATCATCGCTGTCGCCCTGTCTGTTTTCTTCGATTCCACGCGCATCCGGCTGTATGCGGTTTACGACTATTGGCACAGCAATCCGAATTTTTTTCTGCTGCGCTGCGGCGTACTGTTCGTGATTCTTCTTCTGGTTTATGCCTGGTGCCGCTGGGGGTTTGCGCAGAAAGGTTTCAGCCCCATCATCCAGCTCGGGAATACCTCGCTGCTGGTCTACTGGGTTCACATCGAGTTTGTCTATGGAAGATTTTCGATTCTGCCGAAGAAGCAGTGCAGCGCGCTTCAGGCCACTGCGGGATTGCTTACGATTTTCCTGGCCATGCTCGGGCTTTCGCTATTGCGGACCCGGTTGAAGAAACGGAAAGTCAGGGCTTCCCAGCCGAGTCCGGCCGTAATTGCTGCGACTGAGGGATCTTGATGATGACTTCGCCGGGCTTCGCCAGGCCGAGTTCATCGCGGGCGATTTTTTCGATTTTGTGCGGATCCGTCTTCAGTTCTTTTATTTCTTGCTGGAGCTGCAGATTCTCCTTGTTCAATTGATCGAAACCGGCGTTCACCTTCTCGATTTCCAATTGCGTGCGGCGCATGGCCAGGAAGCCGTGCGTGCCGAAGATGTCGTGCACAACGAGAAAAAGCACCAGCAGGCCAAGGAGAGCGCGCCCATGCTGGCGCAGAAAAGACCAGATTTTCTCGCCTGCATCCGCCTCGTTCAGTTCTTCAAGACCCATGCGGACGCGTCCCGCGTCAGCTCGGCGGAAGCGCCCGCGCTTTCGGCTTCGACGTACAGCCGAAGCAGCGGTTCCGTGCCGGAAAGGCGCAAAAGCATCCATGATCCGTCTTCAAACACGAATTTTGCGCCATCCGTGCGATCAATAGATACCACTTTCCGGCCGAGGAGTGTCGAAGCATCCACGGCCACTCGCTTGACCGCATTTGCCTTTTGTTCGTCGGTGAGATGCAGATTTTCGCGCACGGGCCAGAATTCGCGGCCGAGCTTTTGGAACATGCCGCGAATCTGCTCGCCGATCGAGGCGCCGCGCGCGGCGATCATCTCCGCGACAAGCAGACACGCGAGGATGCCGTCTTTTTCGGGAATGTGGCCGCGGATGGTGAGCCCGGCGCTTTCTTCGCCGCCGAGGGCGATTTTGTCCTCGCGGATGAGCTGGCCGATGTACTTAAAGCCCACCGGCGTTTGAAATATCGTTTGGCCGTGAGATTTTGCGACCGCGTCGATCATTTGCGTTGTGGCGACGCTGCGCGCAGCAGGCATTTTCCACTTTCGCGTTTCCACCAGATAGTCATAGACGAGCGCGAGTATGAGATTCGGCTGAATCCACGTTCCGTCGCGATCCACGATGCCGAAGCGATCGGCGTCGCCGTCGGTGGCGAGTCCCGCGGTGGCTCCCGAATCGAGCACGGCCGTGCGCAGCGGGGCAAGATTCTCTTGCGAGACGTCAGGGCCCGTACCGTCGAACAGGCAATCCCGGTCAGTCCGCATGGCTTGCACCGTGACGCCATGATCGATCAGCGAGCGGTCGAGATAGCCGGCGCCGCAGCCATGCAGCGTATCCACGGCGAATTTCGATTTGGCCTTGCGCAGCGCGTCGAAATGGACGAGTTCTTCGAGGCGCTTCAGATAATTCTCGCGCAGATTTACTTTTTCGCCGGGCGTGTGCTGGACGTGAGGCGCCGCAGCAGCAGACGTAGGAAATGGACCGTTTTTGGCGATTATTTTTGCCACGCGGGCTTCGATGTCTTTGGTGACTTCGGGAAGAGCGGGGCCGGCGTCCGCGGAAGAATATTTCAGGCCGTGATATTGCGCGGGATTGTGGCTGGCGGTGAAGTTGATGGCGCCGTCGAGTTTGCGGCGCATGATTTCAAAGGCGACCGCGGGAGTGGGCGTAAACGTTTCGCAGAGCAGCGCGCGGATGCCGTGGTGCTGAAGGATGTCAACGGCGAGCTGAGAAAATTCTTCGGAATAGAAGCGTGTGTCGTAGCCGACGAGAATCGTGGGCTGCTGCGACTTGGTTTTCACGTGTTCCGCGATCGCTGTGACCGCGAGCCGCACATTCGCGAAGGTGAAATCGTCGGCGATGAGGCCGCGCCAGCCGGACGTGCCGAACTTGATGGGAGAGGTGGCCATGTGGCGGTATTCTAGACCGCGGGAATTGGAAAGTCGAAAGTTTGGAGATGGGCCAGGGCGTGGCAATTGCGGGAAGTGTGCGAGGAGGGCGAGCAATGAGGAGAGGCGGGCAGGGTCGAATCGTGCTGGTGACCTGCGGAACGCTGGCGGAAGGTCGGCGGATCGCGCGCAGTGCCGTTTCCAAGCGCCTGGCGGCGTGCGTCAATATTATCTTGAGCCCGGTCGAGTCGTTTTATACATGGAAAGGGAATCTCGAGAAGGCCAGGGAATACTTGCTGGTGATTAAAACGACAGAGACGCGCTTGGCGAAGCTGGAAAAGGAAGTGAAACAGTTGCACAGTTACGAAGTGCCGGAGTTCATCGCGCTGCCGATCCTTGGGGGATCAAAAGACTACCTGGCGTGGCTGGGGGAATCTGTGAAGTAAGAGCGGCAAATTAGGCGGGCGGTTTGCCGCGCTTTGCTCTTCGAAGCACCGGAGGAACGGGTGGGGATATTCGACAAACTTTTTCCCAGGAAGCCGACGCGCGAGGAATTCGTGAAGAAGGTTTTAGAGGCTCTGGAAAAGGGCGGCGCGAGAGATCTCCAGCACAACGCCGAAGAGCGCTCCATCAAGGTCGGCTCCAGCGACAAGGTCTTCTATCTCGACAATGCGTTTGCAGATTACACTGCCGCCGATCCTGGAGCGCGCAGCGGAGTGATTCAGCGCTATGTTTCCTCGTTCCTGCAGGACGCCTCGACGCCCAAAGATTTTGCCAGCGCAAAGCCTGCTCTCTTGCCAGTGGTGCGGGACCCCGCGTATTTCAGCCTTTCCCTCATGATGCTGAAGTCCGACGGCCGGGACACCTCCAACCTCGACTACGCGACCAAAGAAATAACCGATGGTTTGGTCGCAGGCGTGGCTTATGACACGGAACACAGCATCATGAACGTGAATCGTTCCACACTGAAAGAATGGGGAGTGGCTCTCGAGGAATCGTTGCAGGTGGCGATTCTCAATTTACGCGAGAGAACCAGCCCGAACGGCATGAAGGAAATTGGTTCGGGACTGTTCGTGAGCCAATGGGGCGATTGTTACGATAGCGCGCGAATCCTCCTCCCGGACATCCTGCATCGGCTGGCGTTGAACGGGGATCCCGTCATCTTTGTTCCTAACCGCGATCAGCTGTGGGCCACCGGAAAATACAACAAAGCGGGCATCACCGCGATGCTCACGCACGGAAAAGAGAGCCATTTCGAACAGGGTCATTCGCTTTCGCCCAATCTCTACGCGCATACGGATGGAAAATGGCAACTCTATGTGCCGGAAGAACAGGAATTGAGGAACTTAGCGCATTCCGTGAAAAGGCAGCGCGATGGCATCGATTATGCGCAGCAGAAGAACTATCTCGACAAGCTTCACCAGCGGGAAAAGAAGGACATCTTCGTGGCCAGTTGCCAGGTGTACAAGCGGCCCGACGAGAATCTTTTCAGCCGCTGCGTTTGGTCGAAGGGCGTGGATTCGCTGCTTCCGGAAACGGATTTCATCGTCTTCATGGAGGACGTAGAGAAGAAGGAGCATTTCTCCGTGGGCTGGCATGAGGCCACGCCGATCGTGAATTCGCTCATGGAGAAAGAACCGGAACTGATGCCGGTGCGCTATCGAGCGCGCAAATTTCCGGACGAGGGGCAAATTTCACAGCTTCGCGCGCTCGCCAAATGAGCCGCGCGCCGTCGCAATAAGTTGGAACGGCACTAGACGTACAGCAACGCCTGGTCGAGGTCAGCGATGATGTCTTCCACGTCTTCGATGCCGACGGAAAGGCGCACGAGTCCTTCGGTGATGCCCACGCGATCCTGAATTGTCTTGGGCATGGAAGCGTGAGTCATCATCGCGGGAAGGGAAATCAGCGTTTCGACCCCACCCAGGCTTTCGGCGAGAGAGCAAAGCTTCACGTGATTCAGGAAGCGCCGCGCGGCGTCCAGCGAGCCGAGCTCGAACGACAGCATGGCGCCCGGGCCCTTCTGCTGCCGGCGGGCGACTTCGTGCTGCGGGTGCGACGGCAGGCCGGGGTAGAAAACCTTGCGAACTTTGGGGTGCGCGTCAAGATGCCGCGCCACGGTGACGCCGTTGGCGTTGTGCTGCAGCATGCGAACCGCCAGCGTCTTAATGCCGCGAGAAACGAGGAAGCAATCCATGGGCGAGAGGCCCGTGCCGGCCGACCGCTGGATAAAATAAATTTTTTCCGCGTCTTCCGGTCGCGAGAGCACTACCGCGCCTCCTGTCGAATCGCTGTGGCCGTTCAGATACTTGGTCATGGAATGAACGACGATTTGCGCGCCGAGTTCGATGGGCCGCTGCAGGTAAGGGCTTAGAAATGTATTGTCGACGACGAGGGAGATGTTGCGCTCGTTGCTGATCTTGGACATCGCCGCGATGTCGGTGACGCTCAGCGTGGGGTTCGCGGGTGTCTCGATGTACAGCATTTTCGTATTCGAACGCAGCGCCATGCGCACGGCTTCGGGTAATCCGGTGTCCACGAAGCTGAATTCCAGGCCAAAGTGCACCAGGAGCTGAGTCGAGAGCCGGAACACGCCGCCGTACACCGCTTCGGAGAGAACCACGTGGTCCCCCGGTCGCAGGAGCCGGAACACCGCATCAATTCCCGCCATGCCGGAAGAGAAAACGTAAGCGCTGTGGCCGCCTTCGAGCTTGGCCACCGTGCGCTCCAGGGCTTTGCGGTTCGGGTGATTCGTTCGCGCGTAGTCGTACCCTTTGTTTTTGCCGAGCTCTTCGTTCACGTACGTCGAGGTCTGATAAATCGGCGCGACGATTGCCCCGGTGGCGGGATCGGGCTCCTGCCCGACGTGAATGGCGTTGGTGGCAAAACCCATGATCTTCTCCTTGCAGATTCTCTCTGTGACGCCGATACGCTCGGCATCAAAGTCATGCGTCACTCCGACTGGCTCGGAGCTGACCTGCTGCGGCAAAGAGTCTGCGTCTCAGTAAGCCCTCTGCGCCGGATCGCACAGCATTCCAGGTGGCAGGATGATTGACCCCGAACAGGCCGGAACCCCATCCATGATTGGTACATCCCTGTCTTGCCTGCCAGGCAGTTTCTTGAGAACTTACAGGAGCCACTCAGGTGAGTCAAATCCACAATGTCCGAGGTTTCTAGCAGCTTGCGGAAAACTACGCTCAGAGGGTTGAGTGATCTTGTGGCAGACAACCTACCAAAGTACCATTTCAGCCGTGCAGAGCGTACGACCGAGTCTCCGCATTCACGTCGTCGGGATAGCAATCTTGCTTTGCATGACGCTAGCATTTGTCGCGCTCACGAGTAAAGATGCTACCCCTCGCATCCTGTTCGTGCTCTTTTGTCTCGTTTTCACTGGAACTTTAATTGCTGAATATCACAAGGAAAGTGTTCTGGCGGAAGATCACTTGCTCGCCAGCAGCACCGTGACAGAGCTCAAAAGAGGAAGGCGTGGCAGGCGTAGCATTAGATATCAGTTCGTCGCCTTCGATGGAAAACAGTATCGAGGCGAGTCCGACTGGGGCGCGCAGAAGGTGCAGGTGGGGAGTGAAGTGCTCGTGCTCTACAAGCCACTCGACCCGGCCGTGAATCTGCCGTTGCCGCGCTTCCTTTTTTACTCGTTTCGTACCACCTGACAGGGCGTGGGTTTCGACAAAGCGGAGCAGCACCAGAAAACTCTCTCGTTTGCACAGCACAAATTGATACGGGAACCACCGAGCAGCATAGCGGCTCCGTTCGGCATCGAATTCGAATGGGGAGAGACTTGACCCAGGCCCGCTCTTCCGTAGAGGATGGAGTTCAGCAAGATATGAAGGTTTCCGCAAAACTTTTTGGATCTGTTGGCTTCGCCGCATGCATGCTGGTGGCGCAGCACTCTGTCGCGCAGGATCCCGCAGCGTCGGCGTCCAAGCCACTGCCTCCTTCGTCCAAAGCCGATGCGCAGACGCGCGTCACCATTGAGGTCACTGGCGGGGAGAAGGGCGCGCCCGTCGAAAATGCCAGTGTGTACGTGAAGTATATTGAAGAGCGCAAATTAAAGAAGGACAAGAAACTGGAACTGAACGTGAAAACAAACCGCGATGGACTCGCCCATGTTCCGGATGCCCCGTTGGGGAGGGCCTTGGTCCAAGTAGTTGCAGAAGGATGGAAAACATACGGCCGCTGGTTCGACATCACGGATCCGAGACAGATCATCAAAGTTCATCTTGAAAAGCCTCCGAAGTGGTACTGAGCCGTACTTAACAGCGGCAAGTTGAATGCCGATAGTAAAAAAAGAACTTCTTTCGCCGGCAAGGTGCGGAAATTTTCTTCCCGACAGTTTTTGGCGACGCATCAAACGTCAAATCGGACAGAAATTCGCGCGGAAGAAAGCGCATTGCCCGGAATTGGTGCAAAGCGAGGAAGAATGTTGAAGAGGGAGAAGTTAGCACTTGGCAGCGAAAGGATTTCCACAACCTTATCAACACTTGTGTTGAAAACTTAACAGACCAGAAATGTTCTTCCGCTAATTCGGCACGCGGCTTGCTCCGCCGCCCGCAAATTTTGACCATGACAAAATGGGAATGATAGAGTACAAATCCAGTTGGGCTCGATGACAGAAACCTACGACGGACCGTTTTCCCTCGCGCAAATGTTTTGGGGCAGCATCGCTGTCCGCCCGCTGCGAAGTCTTCTGAGTGTGATCGCCATCGCCATTCAAGTGATTCTCGTGCTTCTGGTCGTTGGTCTCACATCCGGAGTGGTTTCTGAATGGGGAAAGCGCGTCGAAGGAGTCGGCGCAGACATCCTGGTGCAGCCGCCCAATTCTTCCATCTTTTTTGCGTTTTCAAGTGCCGTGATGCAGGAATCGCTCGGCGAACAGCTTGAAGCCGTGAGCGGTGTAGATGACGTCGCGCCTACAGTCATCCTCACGGAACCAAAGAACTTAGTGATGGTCTACGGCATTGACTTCAAGCGCTTCAACGCCCTCAGCAAGGGATTCCTCTTCCGCGATGGCCGGCCCTTCGAAGGGCCGGACGAGGTAATCGCGGACGATATCATCGCCCAGACGCGTCACTTGAAGGTGGGCAGCCACATCACCTTGTTGAATCATGTGTTTACAGTTTGTGGGATCGTCGCGCATGGGAAAGGCGCGCGTTTTTTCATTCCCATCCGGACCGCGCAGGAAATTGCCGGCGCGGAAAAGCGCGTTTCGATGTTTTATGTCAGAAGCAAAGGAGATACGGAAGCAACGCGCGCGCAGATTCTCAAGTTGATGCCGCAGAACAGCGTCCGCTCCCTGTCGGAATACGTGTCGCTGATGACTTCGTCGAACTTGCCGCAGCTCCGGCCGTTCACACGGACGATGGTGGCGTTGGGAATCATGGTGAGTTTTCTCGTGGTCCTCTTGAACATGCACACCATGGTGATGGAGCGCACACGGGAAATCGGCATTTTGAAAGCGCTGGGGTTTTCCCGATTCGACGTGGTTCGCATGTTGCTTGGGGAGACTCTTATTCTGACGTTGATGGGAACCGTTCTGGGCATCGCGCTTACTTTCACGACTCAGGCGATTTTGAAACAGGCCAATCCCGGGCTCACGATTCTCATCTCACCGGCGTGGATATTTTCTGCTGTCGTGCTCGCACTCATAGGAGCTGCCATGGGTGCCGTGTACCCGGCGCTGCGGGCCGCAAGCTACGATCCCGTTGTCGCCCTTGCCTATGAATGAGCTGAGCCGGGCGATCGACGTTCCGGGCGGAGCCGGAGTTGGCTCCGCCCGTTGTTTTTTCTGCTGAATCCGATTCGCATGAAATGGGAGAATGAGGGGATGGTCCCTTCCTCGGACAAGCACTATCTAGCGCGGATTCTCGAGCGTCGCGACATTTCGTCCGATTTGTGGATCTTGCGAGTGGACCCAGGCGGACCATTCGAATTCCGGGCGGGACAGTACGCGACGCTGGGAATCGAGCAGGACAGCAAGCGGACCGAAAGAGCTTATTCAATCGTATCGTCGCCGTATGAAAACTCGCTGGAGTTTTTCTTCGAGTTGGTGCCCCAGGGTGCTCTCACTCCGGATCTTAGCAGGCTGAATGAGGGGGACACGCTGCTGTGCCGGAAGATCGCCAAGGGACGGTTCACTCTGGATTTGCGCAGCGGCCGTTCGAATCACCTGCTGGTTTCCACCGTGACGGGCATTGCGCCCTTTGTCAGTTACGTTCGAACGCTGCACCGGGACTGGAAAAATGGAGGCAGTCCCATGCCGGGGAACCACAAATTTTTCTGCTTGCACGGGGCGAGCCGGTCCTGGGAGTTCGGTTATCGAGAAGAATTCGAACGCTATGCGCAGGAGGCTCCGTGGTTCGAATATATACCCACCGTGAGCCGCCCGTGGGAAGATCCGGATTGGAAGGGGGAGCGGGGCCGCGTGGACGATGTGCTGCGAAAGTATACCGACGCATGGAGCTTGAGGCCGGAAGGGACGTCGGCTTATCTGTGCGGCCATCCCACCATGATTGAGAACAGCCGAGGGATCCTGAAACGGGCCGGCTGGAAGAAAGATGCGCTGTTTGAAGAAGCTTATTTTCAACAGGCAAAGAGCGGCGCCACTGCGATGGGCTAGAGATGCTTCGCCAATTTTTTGAAACGTCGCTTCACATTCATCTCGCGAAATCAGAATCAAGCGCCGGGGGCGCTGGCCTCCAACTCGTCTGTCAGGTCGTCAAGCATCTCCAGCGGGCAGAGAAGATGGACGGTCTGACCGGGTTCGTTGACATCAATCTGCAATTTGCCCTGGTGCGTGCGGATTTGCACGTGCTGCTGGCCATCAACGACCTCTACTAGATCGGCATCAGGAAATTTCTTCAGTTCTTTCACGATGGCGTGAGCGGTCGGCAGGAATTCGCGCGCCTGTATGGCGGCTTCCCTAAGATGGTGTTTCGGAACGAAATGCATGGCCATGGGCACGGCCGCTGCGGGGACCCACAGGTGCACGTGAGCGCCGCCAGCGCAGTATTCGTCCACTTCCACGCGGATTACGCCTTCACGGAAGGTATAAGCGCCAGCGAGCAAGAGTGTTCCGCTAATTCCGAGTGCTGCTTTCGCGAGTAGCATCATGTTCGCTTCTCCGCTGCGTTAGTCAGCTGCGTTCTTGGAATCGAGCCAGATGCGGACGGTGTTGTCCTGATCCTTGACCGAGACAAGCTCGGTGTCGCCCTGCGCGGAGAGGGCGTGAAGGGCGGCAACGAGGTCCAACTCATCCTTGCCGGCGGAAAAGAGCGCATCAACGACCTTCATCGGGACCTTGATTTCGACCTGTGATTTCTTGGACTTGCCCTTGTCCAGCACATGGACAATCAAGTGATTGCTCTCCTTGGCGACGCGCACGTCGGAGTCGTTGCCTTGGACGGTGACGTATTCGCCGTCCTTGGCGGTGCGGATGGCGTCCACGAGCGCATGGAGGTCTACGTCGTTGACGTGGGCGCAGTCGATCTTGACCTTGCCGTTATGGAGGCGGTCATGATTGACCGTGGGGAGAACTTTTTCAGCCAGTTCGAGCGGGACGTTGACGCGCACCGTCTCACCGCGGGCGTCCGAACTGATGACGCGCACGTGCAGCCAGCGGTCCTGCTTCGCGGATACGGTTGACTGAGCGGGACTTGTCTGGGCATTGGCGGCTTGCGCGCGGGCGCCGGTTGGAATGAGAAGGAGCGCGGCGGCAGTGAGAAGCGCGACTTTGATGCACCGCATCGCTTGCCGCGTGAAATCGAAGAAACCCCGGTTGCGGTAGGACATGACTGGATGCCTCCTCGCCGGTGGTAAACCGGCATTTGAAGTGAAGTACGAGAGTGCTGGAAGGAAAGTTTCGTGAAAAGGTTGAAATTCTCGGCAAGGTCGGAATCTTCGATCGAAAGTTGAAGGTTCAAAGACGGAAACGGAATTAACATCTCGACATGCTCGGAACAGGCGCGGACCGCCGAGAGCGCGGAGTTCTCCGGTGGCGGAAGTCCAGGGGACTTCACCGGGGTCCAAAATGCAGACCGGGATACGCCGTACCCCCACCCCCCACCTTTTTGTAAGTGCGGATTCTAAACGACTTACAGGAGAATTCTTCGTAAGTGCGGATTCTAAAGGGGTTATAAGTCCTTTGTTTCCCGCAGATCCGAGGGGTGTTTGTAAGTGCGGATTATAAAGGAGTTGCGGGAGGGGGGTCTCGGAAGTGCGGATTGTAAAGGACTTAGAGGAGGTTAAGGAAGCAAAGGATGTAAAGGAGAACGCGCGAGCAGCGCAATGGAAGCAAGGCAGGGGAGAATGACCGGATTGGTGGCTCAATATCAAATAACATGTTACCACATGATTACGGTCTCTGTCAAGTGAAAGTTGTAAGTGCGGTAGATTGAATGGATTGCGGGCAGGAGAGTGGAAAATCCTGAGAAGCGGGCGTGCAGGAAGAAGATGCAGGAAAAGTCAAAACCCGCACCCTTTGATAAAGCAAACCCCAAAGGGATGCGCCACCCAAGAGTCTCACCGCGTTAAGGGTGTCGCACCCGCCCTGTCAGACCTGGCGCGTAGTAACCGCTTCCAGAGGTTGCACGTCCCTGGCCACCTTGGCGGCAATTTCGTCCTCTGCGACTTCCAGGTCGTAACGCGTCTGGAGATTCATCCAGAATGCAGGGGAGTTTTTGAAATAGCGCGCGAAGCGCAGCGCCGTGTCTGCGGTGATGCCGCGGCGCTCGTTCACGATGTCCGCGATCCGCGTCACCGGGACCCGCAAAGCCATGGCCATCTTGTTCATTCTCAATCCCAATGGGGTCATGAACTCTTCGCGGAGAATCTCTCCCGGATGCACCGGCTTCATTTTCTTTGCCATCCTGTCCTCCCCTTAGTGATAATGCACCGCCCGCCTTACATTCTTCAAGGTAGCGGTATAGAATCCCGGCGCCATGGCCGATCAAGAGAATGACTACCTTCGGCCGCTCTGCCCAACCCATTACAAGGTTATGGCCCTCAGCCGCGACAGGGACCAGAAGGAGAGAGCGGTACGCGGCGGTTCGGAAGCAAGCAACATCCACCAGTGGCAGTGCTCCGTAGACGGATGCGCGCAGAATTACTCGCCGGATTTGGGTTACTTCACTGTCGCACGGAACGATGACCACTGGGTCGGCAGCGGATCCGCGAGCCTCCGGATAAGGAGGAGCGCCACACAAGTGATTTGCGGAGAACATGAAGATTTCATGTTCCTTGAGTCCTTCGACGTGAATACAAACTTAGAGAACTTCCGTTGTCCTCGGAAGAGCGGTCAGCAAGTAATGAAGATACTGGCAGGCGGCGCTCCCGCCTATTGGCTGGGTGAAGGATATTTTAGGACGCGGTAAGGGGTTTAGCTGGCTGCGGATTCCCGTGTTACCGATGTTCTCGAATTGCTTGGCGCGGGAGCTTCCATCGAAGAAATCCTGAGGGATTACCCGTCTCTGGAGCGCGAAGACATCCGAGCAGCCTTGGACTACGCGGCCCATCAGACTGACCACGTCGTGCTCCCGGCGTCGTGAAGTTCCAACCTTAAGGTGCTAACACGAGGTCAACATCGCCCTCGCGTGGATCTTTGTTTCCAAACAGCCGAGTTTGTGTCTTGCCGTATATGGGTTGGTCCACCCTGCGCAAATGGTGTTTTGGAAACGCAGCTTTCAACGCCAGCTGAGTAATCTCGAGCGTTGGCTCACGGTTGTCGGTCCTCACGTAGACGATGGCGTCCGGTTTGATCAGATGCGATGCTTTTTCAAAGACTGTGACTAGCAGCCGCTCGTAGAGTTCACGATTTGCGAACTTGCCTTTGTGTTTGCCGTTGTATGGGTTCCGCATGCGACTGTCCGTCGGGGGTCCTCCCAAAAGCCAAAGGCGTAGCCACTGATCGTAATGATAGTTTGTAATTCCGAAATAGGGAGGTGAGGTAAGCAGTAGAGCGGGGCGCTGGAAACCGCGCCTCGTGAGATCTCCATGAAGTTCGGTTAGCACAGATGCACTGTCGCCGAGGTAGGTCCTGCTCTTCGTCGTCTTTGGTATCCCTTTGGCATATCTCCACCGTAGCTTTTTCTTCAAAAACTCGGCGGGGTTGATATTGGGTGGCTTCAGCCCTCTTTCCTTCCACCACTTCACTGCATAGTTAGGAGCCATCGATTTGGTTTGTCGCATCTGGTTCGACAAAGCGTTAGACACTTTGCCGTGCAAGTTTACGAGCACGAAAGCCATAAGCGTCCTATCGACCTTGTTTTGTCTCCAGTTGAGCAAGTCCCTCGCGCACAGCAGGAAGCGTCGCACTTCCGCGGTGAAGCAGTGACGAAAGAATCTAGGTAAAAGTCGCGCCTCAATTGAGTATCGAGCGGAAAGGGCTTGTATCTCGACAATGCGATGTTCAACGTCCTCTTTGTCAGCTGGGGAGAGCTTGGTCCTGCTATAGATCCAACCAACGGGATTCACCTCTATACCGACAGCGCATCTCCCTGCGACCGCAGCGCTGTATAGCGCCGTACCCCGCCCGGAGAACGGATCCAAAACCGTATCTCCTTTCTTACAATACTTCTCGATTACAGCGTCGCAGAATGAGGATGGAAACATCGCGTAGTAAGGGCCTACGCCCGCCCAGCGGCCCACCGCCGTGCTGAATTTTCCGTTTGCAGAGTGCATCGGCCTATTCGCTCTTCATCAAAGCGCGTGCTAGTTGCTCGAGTACTTTTGTGCCGAGGATTAGCGGAATCGCTGCGTGTGAATGCGCCGAGATAATAGGCCCTACGGAATTTGGGAATCGCGACGAAACGAGCTTGTCGAGGAGTGCACATACGCATCCGAAACTCGGATAGAGCGCTATGTCGTCCTTCGAGATGTCGTCTTGAACTGAGTCCAAAATCGGCAGGGTTGCTGTAATCCTGGCTCCCGAGTTCGCTTTATAAAAGAACTTGCGACCGAAATATGTGTCCTTGCCATAGGGTTTGTCGCTGACAGAGTATACAATCCGCTGCTTGATGTAATCATCTGTCAGTAGGGCGTATGAGCGATTTGGAAAGAACGGTTCGCCCGATTCGGTTTTGTCTACCTCTTCGAAGTGCGTAACGAAAGCTCCCGATTTTTCGACACCTATTATGACAAGATCACAGCCAGTACTTTGCCTCACAATCTGGTTCAGCCGCCCGAGTTCCGCTTTTATCAAAGGGCTTAACCAGGCGGGGTGGCCGAACATCGCCAGAGGACCGTCAACGATGAAAGCTATCTTGGTTGCACGATTAAGAACCCCGCGACGCTCGAACCAGCGAAGTAGGTGCAGCAGCAGGACACGCTCCCAAGTTTGTACCACCTCCCCGAAGGCCTCGCCGTTAGTGGAGTTATCGTGAAATCGTTCATGAATACGGAGTGCGTCCGTTGAATAGATCGGATGGCGGTGCTGGCAGTCGCACGACCCGACTCCTGACGTAACAGATATGTGTTTACCGCATGCCGTCCGTTCCGAATAGGGACAGGCAATGTTGGCGGCCCCTCGGTTCACCAACAGTGCTTCGTAGGTGTCCAAGAGTGATTTTCCGTCGCCGGAATCAACTATTACATCGTGAAAATTCTCGAACAGTGCTTCTCTGAAGGAATCAACTGCTGAAGTGTGCGTGCGCGTAACGACATTACAGCCGGGCATCGCAGCGTCAAGGGTAGAGGCTTCCTCTGTTTTTCTGAATTCCCGCGGATCAACAGGACGATCAGCATCCAACTGGTCCACTTTAGCCAAGTCGAGCAAAACGCTTGCGACGGTGCAGTAACCAACCTTCGCTCCTGGGTAGCCGTTTCGAACGTCGACCTCGGCCCAGCTCCCGTCAATGGCTACGGCAAAGATCGGGAGGGGAGCGGAAGAGTCGGGAGGAACCTTTGGAAGCAGAGCCGGAACGCCTGTCGTGCTTGGTACGTGGACTCGCGACTTCTTGAGGAGGTTCTTTACCCTTTCTGTCTCGACAATGCGTTGTAGGGGCCGGTATCCGGCAAATTCACCCTCGTAGGGCATCAAGGTGCCTCGAGGGCGATGGAGAATTTCAGGATTTGCACCGGCACAACGTAAGGGTTAGAAAGGGTTTTTACACGGATGAACCCTTTGTCCTGTGCCTTGAGTATGCTGTTCTCAAAATCCGAAAAATCGTAAAACTTGCGAAGTTCTTTCGTCTCATCGGTGTTGTTCAAGTGGCCGATAAACCAATTGGCGGTATTGCGGAGGATGTTCTTCTGTATCGAGCTTACTTCTTGTGTGGCATAAACCATTCCGATATGGTATTTAGCCCCTTCTTTGGCGGTGCGAACCCAAGTGCCTTCCAAGTCAGCCTCGCTGGAGGCTGGCAAGAGGTTGTGCGCTTCCTCAACGTACACCAGAATTTCGGGCGGGATTTTTGCCTCTCGGAAATCACTGCGGTTTCGCTCAAAGATGCGCCACATGATGCGTTCGGCTGACGCCTTATTAAGTTCGGGATTTCCACTCGACTGGTCTACTATAACTAACCGGCCCGCCTTTAGCTCTTCATAAATATCGTCTGCGTAGTCGCTACCGACGTCAGGTGTATGCTGCTCGGCAATGCGGCCGATCATTCGAGAGCCGTTTGGATATCCGAACATCTCGAGTATCTTTTTGAGGTCGTCATCGGCCCAGGGGCCATCGTGTTTCTGAACATACTGTTGTTCGAATGCGCTGTACCCCGAGTCCTTGTCCGCAATGAAGTCGCGCAAACCCTCGAGGGCCTGTGCCAGTTCACCCCAGGTAATGCTTGATTTCTGGATGAGCGTCGCGGCCATGGCGTACTCCGCCGCATTGTCGCTCGAACTTCCCTGCATGGCCCCAAGCAGGTCAGCGTTGAATAGCGATCTTGTCTTAGTACCGGCCTGCCAGACTGTTTTTGGTTTGATGTTGTCTGGCGGTTTCAGCCCCGCCTTGAACAGTAGCGCGCGGTAGCACAGCACACGGCGCAAATATCGAGTCTTTGCTGACCAATCGTTCTCATCTGGCTTTTCAAAAACAACGTCGCGAAAGTTCGAGATATATTTCGTCTTGTCGCCCTCCATCGCCGCGTCAATGATTTCCTTGCCGATTTGGAGATTCGCCTCCTGGTGGAAATTCAGCAGCATCAATTTACGCCCGGGATCATATGGGTGAGCAATGAGTCCGTAAGTGACGACATCCTTCTTGAGATGTTCCTGCAGATTCGCCGGAGCGCATGCCCATACGTTTTTGATCGCGTTAGCATTTTGAGTGCTATCCGTGTCTTGCGTGTTCTCGTTAGCGTATTCGCCGTTCGGGTCAAAGACGATTTGGCCGATGCGAAGAGGTAAGGCGCTCCAGCGCAACGCAAATACTGATTTCAAGATGATTTTTGTGGTGTTCGACTTTCCTGTGCGAGTCATTCCGAAAAGGGCCGTTTTCTGGCCCAGCAAATCAGTCGGCGTGAGGCTGACTGGAACGCTTGAGACTTGCTGAAACGGCCGGTTTGTAGAGGCGTACCTTACTTCCCCCACTTTAACAAGTCGGTCCTTGTCCTCGGGACTGCTCTGTCTCGGGTCTCGGTAGTTCATGATTCGACGAAGGACGTCGCCGCGCGCTTTGAACACCTTCAGACCCCTATTGGGATAGTAGTTGCTGAGATCCGATCCAAAAACAATCTGAAATCTTGAATTTGCCCCGTCGGCGAGCTTGTCCATGTAAAAGGTGCCGATGACACGGCATCTTACTCCCGCATAGCCGAGTAGGTTGTTCGTCGTCGGGTCCATTACGTCTCGATGGTCGAAGGTCTTGTCCAACTCGCCGCTGACCCGCTGAGCATTCTCAACTCTCACCCGCAGGGCCTCCTGCGCGTTTGGAAGGTCGGCGTGATCAAGGACACGCAGCAGCACAATGGAGGAATCTTCGCTCCGGACGTCCGGTTTTGTGCCCGGGATTATTCTCGTTGCAATGAGAAATGAAAGTGCAGGAATTCCGCCAACTTGCTGTCTGTTAAAGTCGTGAATCTGCACCAGCGCTTCAGCATAGCCGATAGAATAGATTTCTCCGACGTAGGCGTCGGCCTCAACGAGCGCAGCGAGATCCGCACCGGCAGCCTGAAGATCGTCTGGGAGTTGAGTTTGACCCAGCTGTTGTGCGACGGTCGACAATAGACTGGACATCGTGAACCTCCGACCTGGGTGTTAACCGAAGCATACAGTAATCTTGCCCGACCAGCTAGCTCGCTTTGGGTTCGGTAGGCCGATATACTTAGTGCAGCCGTAGATGGAGGCTGGGCTACCCGCCGGCCGCAAGACGTCAATCTGCGCCGGTTAAGCGAAGCCACTTCTGGCGATCATAGAAGTAAACAACAGAGGCCTTGTCGAGAAACATGTCGTTGATGCCTTGGTGATCGATCGGTGGCGGGGCGGGCCCGCCGTAGGCGCGGTAATGGCGCATGATGAATTGCTTGCCAACGGCGCTGATTCGTCTGGAGAAGCCGATCTTCTCATCACCTATGACCTGCAAGAACATGCGGTCCTCAGCGCGAGCAATCTCGGCAGGATGGTCTTCCGATCCCTTCCAGAAAACCAGAATGGAAGAGAACCCATTCACAGAGCACAGAACGGCCCAGTCTGTCTGGCCGGGTGTTTTAAAGTCACCCCGAATCACATTTCCCCGTACGTTCGCATAATCCTGCGGGATGGCGCAGCTACGGCGTTCGAGTTCCCGAACCAAATTACTTGGGAGTCCCTTGAAGTCCGCCGGGGGCAGCCGCACAATGTGGCGCGCTGCTTCGTCAAATTTCCTCTGCAGTTCCACGGGCGCTTGCGCCAAGCATCGGACAGCCAAGCCTACAGTCAGGATCAAAGAGAACAATGCAGTACGCATTCCGCAATAACTGTACCCGCGAGTCTTGAGATCCGAAATGAAAAATGGCGTTCCATGAAAGTGGAGGCGGTCCGTCGATCGCCAAGGCCACGCCACCCGCGGCGGGGTATGCCATGCTGTGGCAGTTGGGCAGGCAGCACAAAAGAGGGGAACTTAAGCCTCACTCTTGAGCCGCGCACTCAATGCCCCTGCTTACCCGGAATACGTGCCCGTCCGGGTGCCGGAGGTGCATCTCGCGGACGTTCCACGGCATGTCGGCCGGCGGGAAAGTGACATCCAGGCCGGCGGCCACGCACTGTTTGTGGACCGCATCAACGTCGTCCACCCAAACGGACATCCAGGCGCCTTTGTCGGCCGTTTGGTCTCCGTCCGGTCCAAACGTGGAGGCGTTCGCTCCCCTGCCGCGGCCTCCCTGGCCTCCCTGGCAAAGAAAGATCTCGCACTGGCCTGACCCGACCGCTCCGAAAGTCGGAGGCGTTCCCCAGTCCCAGCACTTCCTCCAACCCCACTTCTCGAACCAGGCGAAGCTTGCGGCGATGTTGGAAACGTTCAGTATTGGGGTAACACCTTTCGCAACCATGGGGCGGAAGGATAACACGGGCGTCAACGAGCGCCTGAATTCGTAAGACTGCCGGAGGCGGCGACGAGCAGGTATTGAAATAAGAAGGGAATGCTATAGCAGAAGTAACCGCGGAGCAGGAGCCCAGCGTTACACCGCGAGTGACAATGACGCAAGCCATTTCGGGGCCGAGGAAGCGGGAGCTTATTTTTTGGGGGGCTTGGAATCGGCGGGAGGCTCGGGGTCGTCCAGGGGCTTTGATGGTTCACCTTCGGGGAGCTGCACGTGCCAGATATTCTTGTCCGGATCCAGGCCAAAGACGCCAATCTGGTTCGATTCGGTGGAACCGATCTGGCCGATCCAGATGACGCGGAAGGGAGCCTTGCGCCAGAGCCGGCGGACTTCGATGGTTTGGCCTGGAGCGGTTAAGAAAGCGACGCCATCCAAACGCGCGCCATCCTTACTGAGGTTGACGGTGTAGGCGGACTGAACAAAGGGATTGCCTTTGGAGTCCGTGCCTTTGACGATGACGCGGAGGGTTTTGGGCACACGAGGCCCTTTGCGCTTCTTTCTCCAAAAATCGGGGATAGGGTACTTGAAGGCGAGGCCGACTCTGGTTTCGCGGTCGGCGTAAGCGTCCAGGTAGGCGACGCGGACTTCCTGCTCGTCGCGGCTGCTTTTGTGAATGAGGAAAACGGTGTCGCCGAGTTCGAGCTTGGTTTTCATGGTCACGAGCGCGCCACTGGAGTTGACGGTAACCGTTTCGGTGTCTTCGTGGAAGGCGCCGCTCTGGCCCGTAAAACCATAAATAACCACAGGAACGCGCATGGAAATGCGCTCGCTGGAGCGAGGGGCTTTCTTTTCCGGGACGTCGGGGAACGGGACGGCCAGAGAAGGCTGGTCTTCTTGAGGGGGCGGAGGCTCGTCGAGAGGAGCTACCTCGATGACTTCCCTGGGGATGCCTTGCTGTGGGCCGTGCTCGCGACACTTGAAATCCCAGGATTGTTGAAGGATTTGGTCGAAGGATTCTTCGCGATTCGAAAGAGCGACCCAGGAGTCACTGTCCCCGTGGGGACAACTGAGCCGGATGGCAAAATTTCTGGGCATGCGAGTTTCCTACGCATTTTGATCATACCTGTTTCCCGCCTGGCGGGCGGCTGGGCGCTGGGTGGCCTTGCCTCGAAAAGTAAACGGGCGTGAACCGGGAGACAGGGCGAACCGACTCATTCGACGGGGTCTTTCACCCGGAGCTGTAACCTTTGCGTAACCGCGGACTCGTATGAGGCGGACGGGATGAGCCTATAGGAACTTCCCGGAAACTCAAACCAGAGGAGAGATTCGAATGGTTCGAACGGTCAAGACAGGCTTGGTGATTGCGGTGCTGGCTGTGGCTTTCTCGCTTCAAGCGCGGCTGCATGCGCAAGACGACATGAAGCAGGACGGCATGAAACAAGACGAGATGAAGCACGACAAGATGCAGGACGACAAAATGACGCACGAGAGCATGGCGAAAACTTTGTTCACGGGGAAGTTTCACGGCAAGGTTCACGCAACTTCCGGGCGGGCGACGGTGTATCAGGAGGCGGACGGGAAACTGGTGCTGCGGCTGACAAATTTCAAGACTTCGAACGGGCCGGATGTGCACGTGATCCTGGTGGCGACAAAGGACGCGGGGGACGACGCGAATTTTCTGAAGAACAATACGGAAAGAGTTGAGTTGGGGAAACTCAAGGGGAATGAAGGGGACCAGAATTACGAGATTCCCGCCGGGACGGACCTGGCGAAATTCCGGACGGTTTCGGTCTACTGCGAGCGGTTCAACGCGAACTTTGGCGCAGCGCCGCTGGAAAAGTTCTGAGGATCTCGAAAGGAAGAAAAATCGGGCAGGTTGGGCTGCCCGATTTTTTCCTTAGGAGAAAATAATGAATCAGATCGCGAATTCACGGTTGTCACGCAATAAACTGGCCTTAATTCTGATTGGGATTCCAGTTCTGGGGGGCGCGTGGTGGGCGTTCCGGCCGGAGAAGCTTTTTATCAATGAGAAAGTGAACGAGGCAGCGCCCTTCGTGGCGGATACTGAGGCGCAGCCGGTGTACACGGGAAAGCTGGAAGGGAAGATTCATCAAACGAGCGGGCGGGCGACGATTTACAAATCCGCTGATGGCAAGCACTATTTGCGGCTCACGGATTTCATGACTGCGAATGGTCCGGACGTGCACGTGGTACTGGTAAGGGCGGAGGACAAGGCGCTAGAGCAGGAGATTGTGAAGGGCGAATTGGATCACGTGGAACTCGGATCGCTAAAAGGGAATCAGGGCGATCAGAATTATGATTTGCCTGCGGGGGTGGATTTAAATCAGTATCAGGCGGTCGCCATCTACTGCGAAAGGTTTCACGCGGTTTTTGGAGTGGCGAGGCTGGAAAAGTTCTAAGAGAAAAAGCGAAAAGCCGCCCTCGCTCGAGGGCGGCGACACTTTTTCATATGCAGACGACGGGCGCAAACGAAACAGAACTGATCGCGCGGATTTTGGGCGGCGAGAAAGAGCTGTTCCACGACCTGATTCGGCCCTACGAGCGAATGGCCTATTTGACCGTGTACTCGATTGTCAAGAATGAGACCGAGGCGGAGGATGGCGCGCAGGAGGCGGTGATTAGCGCGTACCGGCATCTGGCCTCGTTTCGCGGGGAGGCCAAGTTCAGCACCTGGCTAACGACGATTGCGATCAATGAGGGACGGAAGCGGTTGCGCAAAGCCCGAGGCGCGGCCGAGGATTCGATTGACGAACTGGCGGAAGAGAAAGAGGGCGATTACACTCCGGCGCCACTGGCGGACTGGCGGGAAATTCCGCTCGAGGCACTGGAACGCAAGGAACTGCGGGAAGCATTGCGGGTTGCGGTGGCAGAGCTGCCGGACATTTACCGGGAAGTTTTTACCTTGAGAGACTTAGAGGAACTGAACATTGTGGAAACGGCGCAGGCGCTGGGGATTACGACTGGTGCGGTGAAAGTGAGGCTACACCGTGCGCGAATCCTGCTGCAAAAGCGCCTGGTTCCTTTCCTGAAAACGATGGCTCCTGCGCGGAGGAGTTTTTTCGGGAGGGCGCGATGAAACTCGACTGCAAACACGTCTGGGAACACATCTCCGAGTACATCGACAATAGCGTCGATGCCAAGCTGCGTGAAGATATCGAACGCCATCTGGAACACTGTGAAATCTGCTCAGCGATACTGGATTCCACGCGGAATATCCTGATCTTGACGGCGGACGACCGGACGTTTGAATTGCCGGTGGGATACAGCGAACGGCTGCACGAGCGGCTGGCAAAAGAGCTTGCGAGTCCCGAACAAGACTCAGACGACAAATGAATCATGGGACGCGGTGGACTAAAGGGTGAGTGATCCATTCCGCCGCAAGAAGAAGAAGAGTTAGGAAAGAAAGAGCGATTTGAAAATGCTCAGAGTTTAGTTTTTTCTTCGTGACAGGCTGCTGACGCCACTGCGAGGCGGGATTTTTGCGCAGGCGCCAGACTTTTCCAATTACATAAAGATTGAGGACCGCTCCCAGGAAGGCCAGAACCATCATGGGGATGCGGATGGCGTCCTGATGGAAGCCATGAGCGGGGGCGTGAATGCCAGCGGCGGCGGCGAGGGCGCTGAGTCCAATGGCGACGCGCACGCCGCTGATGGCAATGACGGCGGTGCAAGCGCTTTGCAGGGCGGCGAAGACGATGCCGGACCAATTGAGGAGCTTGGGATCGAAATACAAGATCCTTTCCTGGTGAGGTCCCGTCGTTACCTCAGGGGCTTCTGCGTGGTTTTGTACTTGTTCGGTCATGTCCACTGTCTGATGACTTTCCTCAGGATTACGGTGCCCACTTCAGATAGACGGCGGCAAGAGGCGGAAGGGTGAGAACGAGAGAATACGGGCGGCCCTGGGCGGGCTGATCTGAGGCTTGTTGGCCGCCCAAGTTGCCCACGTTCGAACCACCATAGTGGGCGGCGTCGGTGTTCAGGATTTCGCGGTAGAGGCCCGGGTTCGGAACGCCAAGACGATAACCTTCGCGGACGACGGGCGTGGCGTTGATGACGGCGACAATGAGGTCTTCCGAGTTTTTGCCACGACGGATGAACGTGAGAACGCTGTTGTCGGAGTCGTTGGCGTCAATCCATTCAAAACCGTGCCAGTCAAAATCGACTTGATGAAGAGCGGGTTCGGCGGCGTAGAGATGATTGAGGTCGGCGATGAGATGCTGGATGCCGCGATGGGAATCCCACTGGAGCAAGTGCCAGTCGAGACTGCGGGCTTCGCTCCATTCGTGGCGCTGGGCGATTTCCTGGCCCATAAAGAGGAGTTTCTTGCCGGGGTGAGCGTATTGATAGGCGTAAAGGAGACGGAGATTGGCGAATTGCTGCCAGAGGTCGCCAGGCATTTTGTGAAGGAGAGAGTTTTTGCCGTGGACGACTTCGTCGTGGGAGAAGGGAAGCAGGAAATTTTCTGTGAAGGCATAGAGAAGAGAAAAAGTGAGCTTGTTGTGCTCGTATTTGCGATGGACAGGGTCGTGCGAAAAATAGCTCAAAGTGTCGTTCATCCAGCCCATGTTCCATTTGAAGCTGAAGCCGAGGCCACCGAGATAAGTGGGGCGAGAAACAGCGGGCCAGGACGTGGACTCTTCGGCGATGGTGAGAACACCGGGGAATCGGCCGTGAGTGACTTCGTTCATGCGCTTGAGGAAATCGATGGCGTGGAGGTTTTCGCGGCCTCCGAATTGATTGGGGATCCACTCGCCGGGCTTGCGAGAGTAGTCGAGATAAAGCATGGAGGCGACGGCGTCCACGCGGAGACCGTCGACGTGGTACTTGTCGAGCCAAAAGAGAGCGTTTGAAATCAAATAGTTTTGGACTTCGTTGCGGCCGTAATTGTAAACGAGCGTGCCCCAGTCGGGATGCGCGCCCTGGCGCGGGTCGGAATGCTCGTAGAGATGCGTGCCATCGAATTGTGCAAGGCCGTGAGCATCGCGGGGGAAATGCGCGGGAGTCCAATCGAGAATGACGCCGATGCCGGCTTGGTGGCAGCGGTCGATGAATTCCATGAACTCAGCGGGCGTGCCGTAGCGGCTGGTGGCCGCGAAATAGCCGAGAGTTTGGTAGCCCCAGGAGCCGTCGTAGGGATGCTCCATGATGGGAAGCAGCTCGATGTGGGTGTAACCGAGGTCTTTGACGTAGGGGATGAGTTGGCCGGCAAGTTCGCGGTAATTCAGCCAGCGATCGTGGTCTTCGGGGACGCGGCGCCAGGAGCCGAGATGAACTTCATAAGTGGAGATGGGCGATTCGAACCAGTTTTTCTGCGAGCGGCGTGAAATCCAATCGGAATCGTTCCAGCGATAATTATCCAGGCGGGCGACGACGGAGCCGGTCTGCGGGCGTAGCTCTGAGCTGAAAGCGTAGGGATCGGCTTTGAGGGGGAGTACGCTGCCGTGTGGGCCGACGATTTCGTACTTGTAGATGGCGCCTTCGTCGAGCTCGGGGAGGAAGATTTCCCAGATGCCAGAGGAGCCGCGGGCGCGCATGGGGTGGACGCGGCCGTCCCAGCGATTGAAGTCGCCAACGACACTGACACGTCTTGCGCTGGGAGCCCAAACGGCGAATTGAACGCCGCGAACGCCTTCGAGGGCAATAACGTGGGCGCCGAGTTTTTCGTAAGTGTCGTAGTGGCGGCCTTCGCCCATCAGATGCAGGTCGAATTCAGTCAGCACGCACGGAAATGCGTAGGGGTCGTAGATTTCGAAGGGCTCGCCAAAGTGAGTGCGTCCGCGGATTTTGTAGGATGCCGGCGCGGGCGGACCGGATTGGCTCGAAGGCCAGGTGGCTTCGAAGAAGCCTTCGGGGCGGACCTTGACGGCGCCCGTGACTGTGGCGGGAGCGGGCATTGTTCCTTGAGCTGGAGGGCTTAGGGAGATTGAGGCTTCAGCGGCCCAGGGTAGAAAAAAGCGGATGGCCCAATATCCCTCGACGGGATGAGGGCCGAGGAGAGCGAAGGGATCCGAGTGATGCCCGGCCAAAAGAGCGTCGATCTGCGCGTTAAGTTGCGCGTCGCGAGACGTGGTTGCCGCCGAGTGTGACATGGCTGGAGCGTCCTCTTGCAAAGCTGAAATCTCCGGAACGCGACGGGCTGGACGGAATCAGAAAAGTTTAGCTTGGATCCTGGCCCATGCGCCTTAAATTCTAGGGCGTCTCGCAAGGAAACGCCAATCGTCTTCTCCGGACGCTCATGCACGGGTCCTGGGGAAATAAAGTGGGACATGTGCGACGCCATTGACGTGAAGGCGCTCCGCCGGTATTATCCGCGCACTCCCAGGTCAATTTGGCAAGAGAGGTTTGCTATGTCAAAACGAGCGTGTTTCATTCTCCTTGTGGGAGCCATCGCGTTTCTTGGGTCGGCTCATTGGGTTCAGGGTCAACAACCGCAGATCAATCCTGATACTTACAGCCAACTGCAGTTTCGTTACATCGGGCCGGTGGGGAATCGCGCCACCGCAGTGGCCGGCGTGCCGGGGAACCCTTACATCTATTATGTGGGCGCAGCTTCCGGCGGAATCTTCAAGACGACGGACGGCGGCATCCACTGGGAGCCGATTTTTGATTCGCAGCTGGTCTCCTCGATTGGGTCGCTGGCAGTGGCGGCGAGCGATGCGAATGTGTTGTGGGCAGGAACCGGGGAATCATTCATTCGAAGCCACATTTCGGTGGGGAATGGAATTTACAGGTCGCTGGATGCCGGCAAGACCTGGGCGCTGATGGGTCTGGAGAAAACGGGGCGCATTGGAAACGTCATCATTGACCCTCGCAATCCGGAGATCGTGCTGGCATGTGCGCTCGGGCACGCCTATGGCCCGCAGCCGGAACGCGGGGTGTTCCGCACGACGGATGGAGGGAAGAGCTGGGAGAAGGTGCTGTTTGTGGATGAAAACACGGGCTGTTCGGATATGGGAATGGATGCGAACAATCCGCGCATTTTGTTTGCGGGGATGTGGCACCTGGAGATTCATACCTACGGTCGGACGAGCGGAGGACCGGGCAGCGGATTATTTAAATCCACGGACGGCGGCGCGACGTGGAAGCGATTGGAGGGCCACGGCCTGCCGAAGCCGCCGGTCGGGAGGATTGCCGTGCGTGTGGCGCAACGTGACTCCAACCGTGTTTATGCGTTGATTGAAACCGGCGACGGTGTGCCCATCGACGGGAAGCCCACGCAAAGCGGGCAACTGTGGCGCTCCGATGACGGCGGGGAGAATTGGCAACTGGTGAATTCAGACCGTCAAATGCGGGGACGAACGCACTACTACACGCGAGAAGAGATTGCGCCGGACAATGAGAACGAGGTGTATTTCTTCTCGGCGGCATTTTCGAGGACGCTTGACGGCGGTCACACTCTGACCAACATGCCGGCAAGCCCCGGAGGGGATAACCACGAGATGTGGATCGATCCCACGAATGGGGATCGCATGGCGGTGGTGAACGACGGCGGCGTGAGCATCTCCGTGAATCGGGGCCACACGTGGGACCACATTCAATTGCCGATCGCGCAGATCTATCACGTGACACTGGATGACCAGATTCCGTATTTCGTTTACGGGAATAGACAGGACGGCCCATCGTATCGCGGGCCGAGCAATAGCCTGCAGTTTGGTGGTTTTGGCGGCGGCGGTGGCCAAGGCGGGCAGATCCCCCGGAGCGTGTGGCACCCGGTAGCGGGGAGCGAAAGCGGCTTCGCCACGCCGGATCCCGTGGACAACAACATCATCTGGTCCAGCGGCACGGGAGCAGGGAGCGTTGGGGGCGCCATGGCGCGATTCGACGAGCGAAATCACCAGGCGCGCGAAGTCGAAGTGTGGCCCATGGATGTCTCTGGGGCGAGCGCCGCGGAGGTGAAATACCGTTTCAACTGGGAATTTCCAATCACGATTTCTCCCCACGACCACAACAAGGTCTATGTGGGCAGCCAGTATGTGCACGTCACAGCGGACGGGGGTAATAGCTGGCAGGTCATGAGTCCGGACTTGACGCGAAACGACAAGAGCCGGCAACAAATTTCCGGCGGGCTGACTCCCGACAATATCGGTGTGGAATACGCGGGAACGGTTTTCGCCATCGCGGAGTCGCCGAAAGAGGCAGGCGTGATCTGGGCGGGGACCAATGACGGACTGGTGCAAATCACGCGCGATGGGGGAAAGAGCTGGAGCAACGTCACGAAAAATATTCCGAACCTGCCGGAGTGGGGCACGGTGAGCAACATCGAAGCCTCGCGGTACGACGCAGGCACCGCTTACATTACCGTGGATTTCCATCAAATGAATAATCGTGATCCGTTCGCTTATAAGACGACGGATTACGGCCGGAGCTGGACGGCGATTACGAATGGGATTCCACACAGCACGCTGAGCTATGCGCACTGCATCCGAGAAGATCCGGTGCGAAAGGGGATGCTGTACCTGGGCACAGAAAACGGACTCTACGTTTCGTTCGACGATGGGAAAAATTGGCAGCCGCTGCAGAGCGGTTTGCCGCACGCGCCGGTGTACTGGATCGCCGTGCAAGAACGTTTTCATGATTTGGCGTTAGCCACGTATGGGCGAGGTTTCTGGATCCTGGACGATCTCACACCTTTGCAGCAAACGACGGCGGAAGTGCTGGCGGCGAATGCGCATTTGTTCGCGCCGCGCGACGTTTACCGGTTCAGGAATGTCGCGCAGCCCGCGGCGGTTTTCTACGACCCGACTGCGGGGCACAATCCGCCCTACGGCGCTCCCATCAACTTCTATCTTAAGTCCAAGCTCGGGGAGAAGGACCGGGCGCGCTTAACGATCAGCGACGCAAGCGGCAAAGTTGTGAGGGAGATTGAGTGCCGGGCGGCGAGGCCGGAAGGAGCGCGGCCACCCGCGGGGCCTGGTGGTCCGGGCGGTGGAGGCGGAGAAGGCGGCCCGGGCGCTAGGCCGTGCGAAGCGAAACCGGGGATCAACCGCTATTGGTGGGATTTGCGGTTCGAGCCGAGCACCGAGATTAAACTGCGAACCAGCCCGCTGTATGCGCCGGACGTTACCGTAGGGCCGGAAGGCTGGCGGCCCGCCTCGAGCATTGGACGGATATCACTGCTGGCGCCGCCGGGAACCTACACGGTGACGCTGACCGTTGGCGAAGGGAAGTTCAGCCAGAAGCTGGCTGTCCTGAAGGACCCACATTCTAGCGGGAGCGAGAGCGACATCCAAACGCAGACACAATTGCTGACGGCGCTGAGGGAAGAGATGAACACAATCGCGGATAGCGTCAATCAGATCGAGTCCGTGCGCGCCCAGATTGCTTCGCTGGAAAAGGAGTTGGGAACGGGCGACGCAGGCAAGGCGATTCGAAAGGCGGCTGACGACCTGGCGGACAAACTCGTGAGCGTTGAGGGAAATGTGCTGCAACTCAAAGCGACCGGGAGAGGCCAGGATGACGTTCGATGGGCCCCGATGCTGCTGCAAAAGATCAGCTATTTGGCCGGCGAGGTGGGCTCATCTGATTTTCCGCCAACCACGCAGCAAGTGGCGGTGCAGGAAGAGTTGAAACAGCAGGGTGAAAAATTCGGGCAGGAATTTCAGCAAGTCGTGACCAAGGATGTGGCGGCGTTCAATGCCACGCTTCGGGAGCGGAACATTCCGAACCTCATTGTCAAGACGCCTTGAGCCAGGCCGCGAAACCCGGATGCGTTTTTTTGCAGGTATTAGGGCCGAGCGATTGGGTAAAGGAGAAGGGCAAGACGATGCGAATTACCCGCGGAGGAATAATCCTGTATCTTTGCGTCGCCATGACGATCGCAGGACAAAGCGTTAATGCGCAGGACCGCTCGCAGGCGCGGTCGATGGTGGTTTCGCGGAACGGGATTGTCGCCGCGGAATCGCCGCTGGCGGCGCAGGCAGGGGCGAGGATTCTGGAACGTGGCGGAAACGCGGTGGATGCGGCGATCGCGACCAACGCGATGATGGGTGTGGTCGAACCGATGATGAATGGGATTGGCGGGGATTTGTTCGCGATTGTGTACGACGCGAAGGCGAACAAGCTGTATGGCTTGAATGCGAGCGGATGGGCGCCGAACGGACTGACGATCGAGTATTTGCAGAAGCAGGGGTTGCGGAGCATGCCGCAACAGGGAGTGAACGCCATCACGGTACCCGGGGCGGTGGACGGATGGCAGAAGCTGGCGGATAAATTTGGAAGAAAAAAGCTGGCGGAGGATCTGGCGGCGGCGATTCGAACGGCGCAGGATGGATTTCCGGTTCCGGAATGGACGGCGGCGTATTGGGCGGCAGAAGCGGATTATCTGCGGACGGATGAAACGGCAGCGAAGACATATCTTCCGGGAGATCGCGCGCCGAAAGTCGGAGAAGTGTTTCGCAATCCGGAGCTGGCATGGTCGCTCGAGCAGATCGCACAGCATGGGAGAGATGCGTTTTACAAAGGGGAGATTGCGGCAAAAATCGTGGAGTCCATGAAGCGCCATGGCGGGGCGATGACCACGCAGGACTTGTCGGAGTATTCGAGCGAATTTGTCGAGCCAATTTCCATCACTTATCGCGATTGGACGGTTTATGAGCTGCCACCCAACGTACAGGGGATCGCCGCGCTGGAAATGCTGAACATCATGGAGACCTTTCCGCTGGGACACAAAGATTGGGGCTTCGGGTCGGCGAACGCGCTGCACGCCATGATCGAAGCAAAGAAACTGGCGTACGCGGACCTGGTGAAATATGTGGGCGATCCGAGGAGACAGAAATTGCCGGTGGCGACGATGCTTTCGAAAGCGTGGGCGGCGCAAAGAGCGAAATTGATTGATCCAGACCATGCTAACTGCGAGCCTGCGGCAGGAGAGATGCCTCCAGGGAGCGACACAACTTATTTGAGCGTGGTAGATCGTGAAGGGAATATGGTGTCCCTGATTCAGAGCAATTACGCGGGATTTGGATCCGGCGTTGTCGCTCCCGGGACTGGATTTGCACTGCAGAATCGTGGCGGGCTCTTCAGCCTCGATCCGACGTCGCCGAACGCGCTGGCGGGAAGAAAGCGGCCGTTGCACACGATCATTCCCGCGTTTGCGCAAAAGGGTGATGTGCGAGTGGCGTTCGGAATCATGGGGGGCTGGAACCAGTCACAAGCACACGCACAATTCATAGCGAATCTGGCGGACTTCAAGATGAACATTCAGGCGGTACTGGAAGCGCCGCGGTTCAGCAAGCATACATTCAGCGGCTGCGACGTGATGATGGAGAACCGCTTCTCGCAGAAGACCCGGGACGAACTGTCGGCGAAAGGCCACAAGATCGATTTGAAAGGAACTCTTTCGAGTGTTGTGGGCGGCGGGCAGGCGGTGTTGAGAGACTTTGCTGCTGGCGTGAATTACGGGGCCTCGGACCCGCGCAAGGATGGCCAGGCGGTAGCCGAATTACCCTTTGAGTAATAAAGCGGAAAGCGCGGAGAGGTGCGCTGAGGCGCTGAGACCTTGCAAAAGAGTTCCCTTAGGGGCGCTAGAGGGGAACTATTGTATCCGTGGGCCCGTTGATATCCGAATGCTTCCCTTTATAGCTATTTGAAAACAAAAGACTTACTGGACGATTCATTGGCTCGGGAATTGCACCTGTACTTTCGGCCAGGGGTTGCGGCCCGCAGCGACGCGCCCTGTATTGGG
>Ga0209180_10000153_pt1 | contig 30837 bp, 25 predicted proteins | sample CZO8metaG_3_FD_188355 | JGI IMG/M metagenome (GOLD analysis project Ga0209180, IMG submission 188355) | Vadose zone soil microbial communities from the Eel River Critical Zone Observatory, Northern California, USA - CZOApr15con2H2.8 metaG... | ecosystem: Environmental > Terrestrial > Soil >...
GTTTTACTTTCGGACGACGGACGTGACGGGGGACGTGAAACTGCCGCAAGGGGTGGAGATGGTGATGCCGGGAGACAACGTGAGCTGCGAAGTGAGCTTGATCACTCCGGTGGCGTTGGAGAAGGGCCTGCGGTTTGCGATTCGCGAAGGCGGCCACACCGTCGGCGCCGGCGCCGTCACGGAGATCCTGGAGTAAAGCGTCAGGCGAGAACGCTGGGAGAGAGAATTAGGTCATGCGCGAAACGATTACCTTGCAGTGCGGCGAATGCAAGAACCGCAATTACACGATAACGAAGAACAAGAAGAAGCATGCCGAGCGGCTGGAGACGAAGAAGTTCTGCAATACGTGCCGCAAGCAAACGGCACACAAGGAAGTGAAGTAAGTTTTTGTATTCGCAGGAGTGAGGGAAAGACCGGATTTGAATTTAGGGGAGTCGTCCAACGGTCAGGACTCCGGTCTCCAAAACCGGGTATGGGGGTTCGAATCCCTCCTCCCCTGCCAGAGTCGGGAAGCGCTCGGAGAGCGCACTTGAATTGAGGATCTATGGCCACGCGGACGGTGAAAATGAGCAGCGATGAATCTCAGAGTGGAGCAGGCTCTGAGCTGACGAAGAAGGTTACGGGTACCGTCGCCAATGCTCGTGAATTTCTACACGACGTTCGCGTGGAGATGAAGCAAGTGACCTGGCCGAGCCGGGAAGACGTTGTTGCGACGACCTGGGTGGTGGTCGCTACGGTAGCGTTCTTCGGAGTCTTCCTGTGGCTCGTCGATTTGGGCGTACAGCGCGGCGTTCAATACATCTTCAAGAAATTTGGCATCTGAAGAGGACCAGAGATCGATGGGAATGCAGTGGTACATCATCCATACGTACTCGGGCTTTGAGAAGAAAGTCAAAGAAAGCCTGGAGAGCCGTGTGGCCGCGTTCAGCCTTCAGGACAAGATCGGCCGCGTGCTGATCCCGATGGAGGAAGTCGTCGAAGTGCGTGGTGGCAAAAAGGTGGTTTCGTCGCGCATGTCTTATCCCGGCTACGTTCTCGTCGAGATGGATCTTGACGAAAACACATGGCACATCGTGCGCTCCACGCCGCGCGTTACCGGATTCGTCGGTTCGGCGACGTCACCGTCGCCGCTGAGCGAAGCGGAAGTGGACGGAATCATCAATCGCGTGCACACGCCGCAGGACCGCCCGAAGCCGAAAGTGATCTTCGAGCGCAACGAGCAGGTGCGCATTGTCGATGGCCCCTTTGCGAATTTCAACGGCAACGTCGAGGAGATCGACAACGATCACAGCCGGCTGAAAGTTTCCGTGACGATTTTTGGCCGCTCGACGCCGGTAGAGCTGGATTTCGCAAGCGTCGAAAAGCTGGGATAAGCCGTGCAAGACGCTAGATTGAAAAGAGACTGAGGCAGGACATGGCAAAAAAGATTCAGACCACTATCAAGCTGCAGTTGCCCGCAGGCAAAGCAACGCCGGCGCCGCCGGTCGGCACCGCGCTCGGCCCGCACGGCTTGAACATCATGGATTTCTGCAAGCAGTTCAACGCCAAGACAGCCAAGGAACCGGACGGGATGATTTTTCCAGTGCTGGTGACGGTTTACACCGACCGCACGTTCACTTTCATCTTGAAGACGCCGCCGGCTTCGGTGCTGCTGAAGCGCGCCGCGAACATCGCGAAAGGTTCCGCGGAGCCGAATCGCAACAAAGTCGGGAAGGTTACGAGGAAGCAAGTCGAGGAAATCGCGAAGATCAAGCTTGTCGATCTCAACACCACCAACCTGGAGTCAGCGATGCGCACGGTAATGGGTACGGCGCGCAACATGGGCCTGGAAGTCGTGGAAGCCTAGAAGTTCAGGCGCTGCGGGATCGAAGGGGAGCAGGGATGGCAAAGAAGTCGGGAAAACACGTGGAGAACGCGCGCAAGAAGGTGGAGGCGCGACCGTACAAGCTCGGCGAAGCCGCCGAGCTTTTGAAAAAGACTCATCACACGAAGTTCAACGAAACGGTGGAGCTGGCCATCAATTTGGGCGTGGACCCGAAGCATTCCGACCAGGTCGTTCGCGGCACGGTGGGCTTGCCTAATGGGCTTGGCAAGACTGTGCGTGTGCTGGTCATTGCTGGAGGAGAAAAAGTCCGCGAAGCGCAGGACGCCGGGGCTGATTTTGTCGGCGGCGATGACATCGTCCAGAAGATCGTGGAAGGCTGGACGGATTACGATGCCGTGATCGCTACGCCAGACATGATGCGCTCTGCCGGTAAGCTCGGCAAGGTGCTGGGGCCGCGCGGGCTGATGCCCAACCCGAAAACCGGCACGGTCACTTTCGATGTCGCGAAGGCGATCAAGGAAGTCAAGGCCGGCAAAGTGGAATTTCGTGTGGACAAGGCCGGGATCGTGCACTGCCCAATCGGCAAAATCCAGTTTGACGCCGCTAAGCTCGCGGAAAACGCGCACGCGGTCATCGAAGCCGTGGTGAAAGCCAAGCCAGCTGCGGCCAAGGGCAAATACGTCAAGAAAATCACACTGACCTCGACCATGGGTCCGGGCATCACCATCGACCTGGCCGAAGCGGAGGCGCTGGCCGCCGCCGCATAACTGGGCGGGCCCCTCCAGCGGAGCAAGATTATGAAGAAGCGCAGCGAAAAGCAGCAGGACCTCGACAAGCTCAAGACCGAGCTTGCAAAAGTATCGACCGTGATTCTCTCGACCTTCCAGGGCATCACCGTCGAAGCCGACACCAAGCTCCGCCGCGCCGTACAGGCTGCGGGCGGTAAATACAAGGTTGTAAAGAACACGCTAGCGGAGCGCGCCGGGGCCGGAACGCCTGCCGAGAATTTGCTAAAAAACCTGAGCGGAACGAATTCCATCGCTTACACCGAGACCGATCCGGTCGCTCTCGCCCGGGCGATCACCAAGATTGCCAAAGACGTTCCGGCGTTCCAGTTCAAGTCCGGAATGGTCGAGGGCCGTGTCATCTCCATCGCGGAGATTCAGCAGCTTGCAAATCTCCCCTCGAAGGACGAGCTCATCAGCAAAATCATGTTCCTGCTGAACGCTCCGGCGCAGCGCATCGCCATGGCCCTGAATGCATTGCCGCGAAACCTAGCCGTGACAGTTAGCGAAGCCATCAAGGCCGACAAGTTTGGGTCCGGCGGGGACAGCGCAGCACCTGCTCCCGAAGCGGCCCAGTGAGTTTACTTTTTTGAATTGAGAGGAGAAGAAAGAGTCATGTCGAAAGTCGATACGATCCTGGACGAAATCAAGGGGCTGACGCTACTGGAAGCGTCCGACCTCGTGAAGAAAATGGAAGAAGCCTTCGGCGTCTCCGCGGCTGCGGCCACGGTGGTGGCTGCCGGCGGCGGTGGCGGAGCGGCAGCGGGCGGCGGGGCGCCGGCAGAAGAGAAGACGGAATTCACCGTCGTGCTGACGGACGTCGGCGGCAACAAGATCAACGTCATCAAGGCGGTCCGCGAAGTCACGAGCCTCGGTCTCAAGGAAGCCAAGGACCTGGTGGATGGCGCCCCCAAGACCGTCAAGGAAGGCGTCAACAAAGACGAGGCCGCGGCGATCAAGAAGAAGTTCGAAGACGCTGGCGCCAAGGTGGAGATCAAGTAGTTGGTGGCCCCCGCCTGGCCGGGGGTACACCTGAATTGTTGCGGTGCAGTTTTTCGAGCGGGGACGCGGCGCAACGAAGCGGGCTGGCCGCGCCAAAGGAATTCGCGTACGCAATTCGAGGCCGGTACTTGGTACGGAGTCATGGGCCCTTTTCGGGCCCTCCGCAGCCGTGTGCGCATCGATCCCGGGCAGATCGTATGGCGCCGCGGTGATCTGTCCTTTCAGTCACTCTCCGTTTTTTGCCCGAAAAGGAAGAGGTAGAAACACAAATGTCGAATACCAATCAGCACGTCCGGGAACGCGAACGCCTGGATTTCGCGAAAATCCAGGGCTCGATTCAGATTCCCAACCTGATTGAAGTCCAGATGAAGTCCTATCAGCGCTTCCTGCAGATGGATCTTCTGCCGAGCGAGCGCGAGGACGCCGGGCTTCAGTCCGTGTTCACGTCGGTGTTTCCGATCCGTGATTTCCGCGAGATGTCGCAGCTGGAGTTCGTGGACTACTCGATCGGCAACTGGGAGTGCAAGTGTGGCAACTTGAAGGGTCTGCACCACCTGCGCGCCACCTGCCGGAATTGCGGCGCGTCCGTGGTCACGAATCCGTATCAGACCGGAGACGTCATCTGCCACAAGTGCGGGACCTTCAACAAGAACACGCCGACCTTCTGCAACAAGTGCGGCGATCCGGTGGCCATGCAACTCAAGTACGACGTGAACGAATGCCAGGAGCGCGGCATGACCTATTCCGCGCCTCTAAAGGTTACCATTCGCCTGACCATCTACGACAAGGACCCCGACACTGCCGCAAAAACCATCCGCGACATCAAGGAGCAGGAGGTTTTTTACGGCGATATTCCGCTGATGACTGAGAACGGCACGTTCATTATCAACGGCACGGAGCGCGTCATCGTTTCGCAATTGCACCGCTCGCCGGGCGTCTTTTTCGAGAGCGCCAACAATCGCACCTATTTTCTCGGAAAAATTATTCCGTACCGCGGATCGTGGGTGGAATTCGAATACGACACCAAGAACATCCTTTACGTACGCATTGACCGCAAGCGCAAATTCCTCGGTTCGATTTTTCTGCGCGCGCTGGGCATGAAATCAAACGAAGACATTCTGCGGACGTTCTACCAGGTCGAGCGCATTTCGCTGCGCGACAAGGAGCTCTACTGGAACGTTTCGCCGGGAATCGTGGACCGCAAGCTGGCCCACGAAATCCGCAATCCGAAATCCAGTGAAGTGATCGTCGGGGCACACAGGCGCATCACCGAAAATCTTTTCAAGGAACTCATCAAGGCCAGGATTTCCCAGGTCCGCGCCGCGCTGGCCGACCTCGAAGGCGCGTACAGCGTCGCCGATGTCGTGAATCGCCAAACGGGCGAAGTGTTGCTGGAGGCCAATAAGCCGCTGACCGCCGATCTCTGGCAGGCGTTTGCCGAAGCGGGCATTACCGAAGTCGACGTGTTCTTCCCGGAACGCGACGACATTGGCGTGGTGCTTTCGCGCACGCTGGACAAGGATGCGATTCGCTCTTCCAAGGAAGCACTCATCGAAATTTATCGCAAGCTTCGCCCGGGCGATCCGCCGACGCTGGAAACAGCCACGAACCTCTTCCGCGGCATGTTCTTCGATCCGCGCAAGTACGATTTCAGCCGCGTTGGCCGATTGAAGTTCAACATCAAGATGGGACTCGATACGCCGCTGGACAATCGCACGCTGGATACACCGGACTTCGTCTCGGCCATCAAGTATCTTTTCAAGCTGCGCAAGAACATCGGCGTCGTGGACGACATTGACCATCTCGGCAACCGCCGCGTTCGCGCGGTGGGCGAGCTGCTCGAAAACCAGTTCCGCATCGGCCTGGTCCGCATGGAGCGCGCCATCAAGGAAAAGATGAGCGTGTACCAGGAAATGTCTACGGCCATGCCGCACGACCTGGTGAACGCCAAGCCAGTCATGGCCGCGATCCGTGAATTCTTCGGCTCATCGCAGCTCAGCCAGTTCATGGATCAGACCAACCCGCTCAGCGAAATTACGCACAAGCGGCGTCTCTCGGCTCTTGGGCCGGGCGGTCTCTCGCGCGAGCGTGCCGGATTCGAAGTCCGCGACGTGCACCCGACACACTACGGCCGCATCTGCCCGATTGAAACGCCGGAAGGTCCTAACATCGGATTGATCAGTTCTTTGAGCTGCTTCGCGCGTATTAACGACTACGGCTTCATCGAGTCGCCTTACCGCAAGGTCAAGGGCGGCCGCATCATCGACTACGTCCAGATCGTCAATGCTGGTGACAGTGAGTTCAAGGCCGGCGAAATCGTCGAAAAGGATAAGGTCGAAGAGCTTAACGAAGAGCTAAAACGCCGCAAGGTCGTGTACGAGCCCTACTGCTTCTATCTGTCCGCGTGGGAGGAAGACAAGTACGTGGTCGCGCAGGCCAACGTTCCGCTCGACGACCGCTTGAAGATCACCACCGAGCTGGTCAACTGCCGCCAAGCGGGCAACTTCGTGCTGAAGAGCCGCGACGAAGTCGACTATGTCGACGTTTCGCCGAAGCAGCTCGTCTCTGTTGCCGCCAGCTTGATTCCGTTCCTCGAGAACGACGACGCCAACCGCGCGCTCATGGGTTCCAACATGCAGCGCCAGGCCGTGCCGCTCATCCGCGGCGAAGCGCCGCTCGTCGGCACAGGCATGGAGCGCGTCACCGCACGCGACTCCGGCGCGGTCGTGCTCTGCAAACGCGAAGGCATTGTCGATCAGGTGGACTCCGAACGCATCATCGTGCGCGTCGAATCCGATCACTCCGGGGTGCTCAGCCGCGAAGTGGGCGCGGACATCTACCAACTGATTAAATTCAAGCGCTCGAACCAAAATACCTGCATCAGCCAGAAGCCCCTCGTTCGCGTCGGCGACCGCGTGAAGAAAGGTCAGGTTCTGGCCGACGGCCCTTGCACCGAACGTGGCGAACTCGCGCTTGGCCGCAACGTTCTCGTGGCGTTTCTCCCCTGGCGCGGCTACAACTTCGAGGACGCCATCCTCGTGAGCGAAAAACTGGTCAAAGACGATTACTACACCTCGATTCATATCGAGGAGTATGAAATCGAAGCGCGTGACACCAAGCTCGGTCCCGAGGAAGTCACTCGCGACATTCCCAACATCGGCGAGTCTTTCCTCCGCAACCTCGACGAAAGCGGTGTCATCCGCATTGGCGCGGTCGTGAAGCCCGGCGACATTCTTGTCGGCAAGGTCACGCCCAAGGGCGAGACCACGCTCACTCCGGAAGAAAAGCTGCTCCGTGCCATCTTCGGCGAAAAAGCCGGCGATGTTCGAGATGCTTCGCTCTACTGCCCGCCGGGCATCGAGGGCACCATCGTGGACGTCAAAATCTTCACCCGCAAGGGAGGAGAGAAGGACGAGCGGCACAAGGCCATCGAAGCCACGCAGGTCTTCAAGTTGGAGAAGAACCTCGCCGATGAAATCCGCATCCTCACGGATGAGCGTCTCAAGCGTCTCACGGATCTTCTCGGCGGCAAAGTTCTCCAGGCCGACCTGCACGACGAAAAGACCAACAAACGCCTGTTGACCAAGGGCGTCGAGCTGACGCGGGAGATTATCGAAAAGATCTCCACGCGCAACCTCAAGCGCCTGAAGCTCAACGAAAAGGATCCACTCCTCATCGAGAAAATCGAGGAAGTCGAGGAGATGACCTCGCGACAGATCGACGTGCTCCGCAAAATCACCGAGGAGCGCAAGGAAAAACTCAAGAAGGGCGACGAACTGCCCCCGGGTGTCATCAAGCTGGTTAAGGTCTACATCGCCATGAAGCGCAAGCTCTCCATCGGCGACAAGATGGCTGGCCGCCACGGTAACAAGGGCGTCATCGCGCGCATCGTGCCCCAGGAAGACATGCCGTACCTTCCGGATGGCACGCCCGTGGAGATCGTTCTGAATCCGCTTGGCGTTCCTTCGCGCATGAACGTCGGCCAGGTTCTCGAAACGCACCTCGGCTGGGCCGCCAAGGAACTCGGTAACAGTCTCAAGCGCCTTCTCAGCAAGGAAGTGCGGGCGGAGGCCGTGCGCCGGTGGTTCAAGGAAGTGTTCGGCGAAACGGCAATCTGGAAAACACTTTCGAAGCTCAGCGACGATGAGCTCATCGAGCATGCCGAAGGGTTCCGCGACGGCATCCCGTTCGCCACGCCGGTTTTCGACGGCGCGCGCGAACCGGAAATCCGTCACCTGCTCGAAGTTGCGGGCTTACCGCACGCCGGGAAAATCAATCTTTTCGACGGCATGACTGGCGATCAGTTCGACCAGCCGGTTACCGTCGGCTACATCTACATGCTCAAGCTCTCGCATCTCGTCGACGACAAGATTCACGCGCGCTCCATTGGCCCGTACTCGCTCATCACGCAGCAGCCGCTCGGCGGCAAGGCGCAGTTCGGCGGCCAGCGCTTCGGCGAAATGGAAGTCTGGGCACTGGAAGCCTATGGTGCCGCGCACATCCTTCAGGAACTGCTCACGGCGAAGTCCGACGATGTCTATGGCCGCGCGAAAATTTACGAGGCCATTGTCAAGGGCGAACCGGGCATCGAGCCCGGCGTGCCGGAGTCGTTCAACGTCCTCGTTCGCGAGTTGCAGTCGCTCTGTCTGGACGTCGAGTTGATGAAGCGGCAGAAGCCGCCGATGGAAAAAGCAGCCGACTAGTTCGGCATTTCCCTAGTAGGAGCTCTCCGACCTGGTCGGAGCGCCCCTACAGGGCAACGAATGGATGAGTTTGTAGTTTCCGCAGTTGGGTTCTCAGCCGGTTCGGTGCAAAACACATCGGACCGCGGCCCGCGCCGCAAGACGCGGGAGGGAGGAAACAACCTTGTATCGCAGCAGCCCCTATGATCGTGCCAGCTTGATCGCTGATTTCGATTCCATCCGCATCAGCCTGGCGAGTCCGGAAAAAATTCGGTCCTGGTCCCACGGTGAAGTCACCAAGCCAGAGACCATCAACTACCGCACGTTCAAGCCCGAGCGCGACGGCCTTTTCTGCGCCAAGATTTTTGGCCCCGTCACCGACTGGGAATGCCTGTGCGGCAAATACAAGCGGATGAAGCATCGCGGCGTTATCTGCGATAAGTGCGGCGTGGAAGTCACGCTCAGCAAAGTCCGCCGCGAACGCCTCGGCCACATCGAGCTGGCTTCGCCCTGCTCGCACGTTTGGTTCTTCAAGGGCCTGCCGAGCCGTATCGGCTACTTGCTGGACATTTCCATGCGCGATCTCGAGCGCATCCTGTACTTCGAAGCCTTCGTCGTCGTGGATCCCGGCGAGGTCGCCATTCTCCGCGAGCGCGAAGTTCTGCTCGAAGAAAAATACCGCGAGCTCCAGAAGGAATATCCCGGCCAGTTCACCGCCAAGATGGGTGCGGAAGCCATCAAAGAACTTCTCCGCCGCGTCGAAGTGGACAAGCTCTCTGAGGAGCTCCGCGAGAAGATGAAGGCGGATCCCTCTCTTCAGAAGCGCATCAAGTATGCCAAGCGTTTGAAAGTGCTCGAAGCCTTCCGCAAGAGCGGCAACAAGCCGGAGTGGATGATTCTCGACGTGATTCCGGTTCTTCCGCCGGAGTTGCGCCCGCTGGTGCCTTTGGACGGCGGCCGCTTCGCCACCTCCGATCTCAACGACCTCTATCGCCGCGTCATCAACCGCAATAATCGGTTGAAGAAGCTGATGGAACTCCGCGCGCCGGATGTCATCGTGCGCAACGAAAAGCGCATGCTGCAGGAAGCCGTGGACGCGCTGTTCGATAACGGCCGCCGTGGCCGAGTTCTGCGCGGAACGAATAACCGCCCGCTCAAGTCCCTCAGCGATACGCTAAAGGGCAAACAGGGCCGCTTCCGCCAGAACCTGCTCGGCAAGCGCGTGGACTATTCCGGGCGCTCGGTCATCGTCGTGGGTCCGGAGCTGAAGCTCAACCAGTGCGGTTTGCCGAAAAAGATGGCGCTCGAGCTCTTCAAGCCATTCATCTATCACAAGCTCGAAGCTCAGGGTCACTGCACGACCATCAAGCAAGCCAAGGAGATGGTCGAGCAGCAGGAGCCTGTCGTTTGGGACATTCTCGAGGACGTCATCCGCGAGCATCCGGTTCTCTTGAACCGCGCTCCAACCCTTCACCGCCTCGGCATTCAGGCGTTCGAACCGACGTTGGTCGAAGGCAAGGCCATCCGCATTCACCCGCTCGTCTGCACCGCGTTCAACGCGGACTTCGACGGCGACCAGATGGCCGTGCACATTCCACTCTCACCGGAATCGCAGGTCGAAGCGACGGTGCTGATGCTCAGCTCGCGCAACATTCTGTCGCCTGCGCATGGCCTGCCTCTCGCCGTACCGTCGCAAGACATGGTTCTCGGTATCTATTACCTGACCAAGTCTAAGCCCGGCGCAAAGGGCGAAGGCCGCGTCTTCGGCGCCACCGACGAAGTGATCCTCGCGCTCGAAGCCGGCGAAGTTGAACTGCTCACACCGATCCGTCTGCGCTTCACCGGCGAAGTCATCGATCTCGTCACCGCGTACGACAATCAGGACGTCACGCACACCGAGCCCGTGAAGATGGAGCGGCAGTTCATCCAGACGACCGTCGGCCGCGTGATCTTCAACTCGCACTTGCCGGAAAAGTTCCCCTACGTGAACGGTCTCCTCAAAAAGAAGGGTGTTCAGCAGCTCGTCTATTACGCCTACTTACGATTCGGGCTCGAAGACACCGTGGTTTTGCTCGATCACCTGAAGGCCCTGGGATTCACCTATGCCACCAAGTCCGGCATCTCCATTGGCATTGACGACATGTTCATCCCGAGCGACAAGTATAAGCTTGTCGATACCGCCGAAAAGGAAGGCGTCAAGGTTCAGCAGCAGTACCTCGACGGCGCCATCACCAACGGCGAGCGTTACAACAAGGTGATCGCTATCTGGGGCGACGTCACCGAAAAAGTCGCCGACGAAATGTTCAGGTCCCTCGAGAACCAGGACAAAGAGGGCAACATCAACCCCGTCTACGTCATGGCGGACTCCGGCGCACGCGGATCGAAGCAGCAGATCCGCCAGCTCTCCGGCATGCGCGGCTTGATGGCCAAGCCGTCCGGCGAAGTCATCGAGACACCCATCACCTCCAACTTCCGCGAAGGCCTGACCGTCCTGGAATACTTCATCTCCACGCACGGCGCGCGCAAGGGCTTGGCCGATACGGCGCTCAAGACCGCTGATTCCGGCTACCTGACCCGTCGTCTCGTCGATGTTGCTCAAGACGTGATCATCAACGAACGCGACTGCGGCACGAGCGACGGCATTTACGTCGAGCCCATCGTCGAAGCCGGCGTCGAAGTCGAGCCGCTGCGCGATCGCATCGTTGGGCGCGTTTCGCTCGATAGGATCAAGGACTTCGAGGGCACGGTCATCGTGGACGTGAACCAGGAAATCACCGAAGAGCTTGCGAACCAGGTGCAAGCTGCCGGCATCGAGCGCGTGCGCATCCGGTCTGTGCTCACCTGTGAATCCCGCCGTGGTGTTTGCGCTCTCTGTTACGGTCGCAACCTTGCCACCGGCCGCATGGTCGAGCTCGGCGAAGCCGTCGGCGTCATTGCCGCGCAGTCCATCGGTGAACCCGGCACGCAGCTCACCATGCGCACGTTCCACATCGGTGGAACTGCCACTCGCGTTTCCGAGCGCTCCACGCTCGAAGCGCGCAACAACGGTGTCGTCAAGTTCGTGGACCTCAAGTTCGTCGAGGGCCGCGGGGGCACCTCCATCGCCATGAACCGCGCCGGCCTCATCGCCATCGTCGATGAAAAGAGCCGCGAGAAGGAGCGCTACCACGTCGTTTACGGCGCGCGCCTGCGCGTTCAGGACGGTGAGCACGTCACCCATGGCCAGATCCTTGCCGAATGGGATCCGTTCACCTTCTCGATCCTGACTGAAACGGCTGGCTCCGTGAAGTTTGACGACCTCCGCCCCGGCTTCACCATCGAAGAGCAAGTCGATGATGTCACCGGCCTGTCGCAGCTCGTGGTCACGCTGCCCCCTGGCGACGAAAAGCATCAGCCCGCGATCCTCGTACGCGATTCATCCGGCAAGGTCCGTAAAAAGTACCTCATGCCGTCCCGTGCCCACTTGATGGTGCAGGATGGTGATGACGTACAGGCCGGTGACGTGTTGGCGAAGATCCCTCGTGAGACCACTAAGACCAAAGACATCACCGGGGGCCTCCCGCGCGTTGTCGAGCTGTTTGAGACCCGCAAGCCGAGAGACCCTGCGGTCATCAGCGAGATCGACGGCGCGGTTCGCTACGGCGAAATCGCCAAGGGCATGCGCAAAATCTACGTCGAGAGTGAGGATGGCAAAACCACGAAGGAATATTCCATCCCGCGTGGTGTGCACATCAACGTTCAGGAAGGCGACCACGTCAAGGCCGGCGAAGCCCTCATCGACGGCCCGCTCAACCTGCACGATTTGCTCGCCGTCCTCGGAGAAAAGTTCACGCAATCGTACCTGGTCAATGCCATCCAGGAGGTTTACCGCCTGCAGGGCGTGAACATCAACGACAAGCACATCGAGACCATCGCACGGCAAATGATGCGCTGGGTCAAGGTCGAGGACGTCGGCGACACCACGTTCCTCCTCGAGGAGCAGGTGGACAAGTTCCGCTTCCGCGAGGAAAACGATGAGGTGCTGAAGCGGGGTGGCCGCCCGGCAACAGGCCGTCCGCTCCTTCTCGGCATCACCAAGGCGTCGCTCTCGACCGATTCGTTCATCTCGGCTGCGAGCTTCCAGGAAACGACTCGCGTGCTCACGGAAGCTGCCGTCGCCGGCAAGGTCGACTATCTCCGTGGGCTCAAGGAAAACGTCATCATGGGCCGCCTTATCCCCGCTGGGACGGGCCTCGAGCACTACCGCAGCATTCAGTTGCTGACGGAAATGCCCGCGCCCGTTCCGCTCGAGGAGATTCCGGAGGCCGCCGAGCTCACCGCTGAAGAAGCAGCCGCGCTCGACTTCCTCCAGAAAGACACCGAAGCCGACGCTACCGCGGAGGGTTAGCCTCCGACGTGTGGGAAACAAGCTAAACGGCGTCCCGGTTGCGATCGGGACGCCGTTTTCATTGTGCGCAACCGGTACCGGTGTCCTTCAGGAACTTCCGATTGCCGCTTCCATTGCTGAAATGCAGTTGGAATTCCTAAAATAAACAGGATGCGCATTACCGACGGATGCTCTGCAGCCATGCGGGGTTCCGCCCAATTTCATGTTCAACGAAGACCATACAGACCAGCGCCCTACAGGTGATTCCTCGCGGAGCGCTCACAGCCAATCTGCGATCTCCTCTCGCTTCGAGCAGTTTGAAAAGCGGCAGGGCGAGCTTTGGCGGCTAACCCTCCTTGTCCTTCTTCTCCTTGGGCTGGCTTACGCCTGGACATCCTGGGATTCCATCCGTTCTCTTGCGCACCGCTTCGAAGCGTTGCCGATCGGTCTCGTCATCCTGGTGATCCTCTTTACCCTTTACACGTGGAAAAAGACCCAGGAGATCTCCGAGCTGCGAGGCCTGATGCGTGGCCTGGAACAGCACGAGGTAGTGGCACCAAGCGACAGGCAACTCGATCAGCTATTCGAAATCATCTCCCGGTCCCAGCAAGGCTATCGCGACCTGATCGACTCTTTCGATGATGTGTTGCTGGCGCTCTCGCTCGACGGCCAGATTCGCGCCGTCAACCGCAGCTTTTCCGATCTCGTGGCGACGCCTTTCCAGCAGATTATCGGCCGGCCCCTGAGCGAGTTTGTGCAGGATGGCAGTGGTGAAGGACCGGAGCTTGTGAAACGCGCGATGCCGCGTTTCCTTGAGCGCCGCCAATGGTCCGGGGTTGTCCACGTACGCCTGAAGAGTCAGACCGCGGTCTTTTACTTCGACTGTGTCGCCCACGCCATGATGCGCGGCGACCAAATCCATGGCGTCACCGTCCTTGCGCGCGATATATCCGCCCTCCGCAGGAACGAAGCACGCTTCACCGAATTGTTTGAATCGCTCCAGGAAGGTATCTACATCACTACGCCGGAGGGAACCATCTTGGACGCGAATCCCGCCCTAGTGCGCATGCTCGGCTATGATTCCAAGGAGGAGTTGCTGAAAAGACACGTCCCTGAGATTTTTGTCGACCGCGCCGAGCGGAAAATCGTCAAGGAGCAGGTTGAGCGCCAGCCGATGATGCAGGGCCGGGAAATTACGTTAGTCCGCAAGGATGGCACCTCGATTGTTTGTCTGAACACCGCTGGCGCGGTTCGAGATAACGCCGGCCGCGTGGTGCGCTATCAGGGGTCGCTCCTGGACGTTACCGAGCGGCGTGAGATGGAACGCCGCCTCCACCAACAACAGGAATTTGCCCGGCGTCTTGTCGACAACTTCCCCGATCTGATCTTGGTGCTCGACGCCGCCGCCCATTACACGTTTGTCAGCCCTCGCTGCAAAGAGGTCCTCGGGTACGACGTTGAAGAATTGCAAGACATGGAATTTGGCGGCCGCACGCACCCCGAGGACTTACCGGCTGCCCTGACGCTTTACCGGGACATCGTCGCCGGGAAGCAAACGTTCGCCTCACTGGAAGTTCGCGTACGCCACAAACAGGGCGATTGGCGCCGCATCCGATTCAATTTCAGTCCGCTTTGCAACGAAAAGGGGGATATCGAGGGCGTCGTTCTCTCCGGCCGCGACGTGACCGACCTCAAGCGTCTCGAGGAGCAGCTCATCCAGGCGGAAAAACTAGCGGCCATGGGGCAGATGCTCGCTGGTGTCGCCCATGAATTGAACAATCCTCTCACGGCGATCCTCGGTGTTACCGAACTTCTCCGCGAACGCGAAGGAACCGATGACTCCAGCAAGCGCCAGTTGGATCTTACCCACCGCCAGGCCCGGCGCGCCGCGCGTATCGTCCAGAATCTTCTCGAATTCTCGCGCCCCGCTTCGCCCCAGAAAAGACCGCTCGACGTCAATAGCCTCCTCGAGCGAACCCTCCAGTTGCAGGAACATTCGCTTCGCCGCAACAACATCGCCGTGGATTTCCGCCCGCAGCCTGATCTTCCCGGCGTGATCGGCGACGCCAACCAGCTTATCCAGGTTTTTCTGAATCTTGTCACCAACGCCGAGCAGGCCATCCAGGAAATCCGCGACACCGGCCGCATCCAAATCCGTCCCAGTCACAACGATAATCACGTTATGGTCACCGTTCAGGATGACGGCATCGGCATCCGCCCGGAAGCGCTTCCGCGCATCTTTGATCCCTTCTACACCACGAAGCGCCCCGGTGGCGGCACCGGCCTCGGCCTCAGCATCTGCATGTCCATCATTCGTGAGCACGGCGGAAACATTGAGGCGGAAACACTTCCCGCTGGCGGTTCCGCCTTCACGGTCTATCTGCCAGTCGCACCCACTCAGCAGCCAGAGACGCTTCACGGTCCTTCGCATGCCGACTTCGTATCATCGGAAGGTGTCCGGCCGCCAGCCGATTCTCTGAAGGGTCGTGCCGTTCTCGTCTTGGACGACGAGGAGGGCCTTCGCATGCTTCTCCAGGAAGGCCTCTCTGCCCAGGGCTTGCGGGTAGATTGCGCGGCTACCATCGAAGAAGCGCTCGTCCAGGTCAGCCGCTCCAGCTACGACGTGCTGCTCTGCGATTTGCATCTTTCTCCGGGTGGCTTCGTGACGGAAGGGCGAGACGCCTCCAGCCACCTCCTAGAAGCTGCCGGGGCGCAAAAGCCCGTTTTGATCTACATGACCGGGGATTTGATTGAAACGGCCCAGGGAACATCCAATCGCAGTGAACCCTTCTGCTTGCAAAAGCCCTTCCGCATCTCTGATGTGCTCGACATATTGCGGGAGGTCCTCTCGGCTCCCGCCGAGACACGGCACAGTTAGACTTAGATAAGCGAAGATTCTTTTTCTTTCCGTTTTCTCCGGCTTTACACCCAGGGCAGCAGGATTCGCCCGCCTCTGAGTTCTCCCTGCCTTCCGCGAATTCAGTGATCGTTTTTCTTTTTCGGAGGCGTCGTGGGTTTCACGCCCGTGGTGGGGTCCACTCCAAAGTCCCACACGAACAGGTTCATGCCGTCTGGCAAAATCTCGGCAAGCGCGTATTCACCTGGCGGGAGAGGTTCGCTCAACGTGAAACGAAAGACAGTCGGCGCGATTTCCCATCGTTGGATCGAAATCGTAGCGCGCTTCTCCTCCATTTGCTCTCCGAACAGGCTCCTGATCGATTCCAACTGCCGCTTATTGCTTTTCACCGTTGCCCGCACCAGTTCCACTTCTGGTCCCGATTCCCCCGGCCGGCTGCTCTTCACGATTGGCGTGGTGCGGTCCGGATCGGGCGGCGCCTCGCGCAGGTAAAACTCCACCTGGGCGTTCGTCACTCGGGTCTTCGCCTTTGCGCCGGGAATTTCAACGTTGCGTTTGCTTGGCACGATCGGAATCGGTGAAAGCACCTGCTTGAGAAACTGTTTCTTATCCGTCTTGACCTGCGAACCCACCTGCTCCAGGGGCGCTACGTATTTTCCTTCGACCACGAACATTCCTTCTCCCGGCGGCAAGAAAACCCCTGGCGCCACTTGGAGGCTTGCATCCACATCCATGACTGTTTCAATTCTCTGAGCTTGCTCCTGCGTGTGGATCTTCTGGGCGAGTGCATCTTCCTCGCTTTGTTCTGCCGCCTCGGCCTTCGCCGTCGCATCCCAATCCACCATGACGGCAGGGATCTCTTCCCAATCACCTCGTTCAGCGCTGTAATAGCGGACCCGTTCCCCGCTTCGCTTATAGCTTCGGACCAACTGAAACGTTCCGTCCTTCAGAACGAGCTTCTTTCCCCGCGGCAGCACTGGCATTCCCGTCTGCGACTCCTTGTTGGTGCTTTGCGTCGGGGCGGCGGATTGCTCCTTCTGGGGAGGGGTATTGCCCGGAGACTGACCGTAGGCAGCCGCGCTCATCCACGTCAGAAGAGCGATGCAATAGATTGGAGTGTAGTTCTTGGGCGATCCCGTCATTCGGCCTTACCCTATGGTGCACGATGCCTGTGAGGCGGTCTGGCTTCCCTCTATGGCGAGCATACCCCCGTGCCTTTCTAACCTGCAACCTGTGCTTTGGCCCCCTAGAAACACGAATGGCTCCTCGACCTCGTCGGGGAGCCACCCAAATCTCAAGTGGAATCTAGCGCTTCAGTGCGAGCATTTCGGAAAGAGCGTCACCAGAACCATCAGGTCCGAAAGCGTGAACAGCCACTGGTCCGCATTGATACCTGCCGCTTCCGCTGCCCGCGCGATAAAGCCCAGGTGGCGGCTCTTGGCGAAATTGTGCACGTGCTCGACGCAAATGCCGGTCAAGCTCGCCACTTCCGAATCTGTGAAGATCTTTTGGCTCGACTTCACGGTAACCATGGCCCTAGCTCCTCTACTCCGCCGCACATCGGCCACACTTTCTTTGATGCTTTGTGTAGCTTAGGCGCTGCATTTTTTCTGAGCAATAGTCGTTCCGTTCTGACGGCCAAAAACGATCTGCCTAGTACTTTCTCTCTAAAGCTTGGCAAAAACAGCGCTTTTCCACATTTTCTCACACCGAAAACGTCTAGTACGAAGGGAAAGCAAAGGAACAGCAAGAGGCAAAAATGTTCTACTTTTGCAATCTCCTTACTGTTTTCTGTAGGCTGGTGACGATCTCTCTCATCTGTTTTGTATGGCGCAGCTCATGAGAGGCGATCAATTGGAACCACTGATAAGTGTTCAGTGTTCCTAGAAACGCGTGGGGCATGTGGTACTTGTTCAGATCGCGTTCCTTCGTTTCCTCAATAAATGCCAGGGTTCGTTCACGTACTTGCCGGAGTTCCGCTAGCATCTCTTCTTTTTCGCGCACCAGTTGAGGGTCGAGAGGAATTGGCGTCTTCCGACGGATCAGGCGGGATTCGACCAAAGCCATCGGAACATGGAATCGCCTGAAAAAAGGCAACGATTTGGGCCGCTTCTCGAGCAACTCATCAGCACGGCCAATGATGGCCCGCTCGACCATGATCAAATGGCCGACCAGTTCCCCAGCCGACCACCGGCCGTCGTCGGGGCTCGTCTTCCATAGGTCCGGGGGCACAGCATCGGCGGCGCGCAACAATTGTCTCTGCGCCCGAGCCAAATTCTGGATAATCCTCACCGGGGTTGGCACGTTCTCTCGATCAACTCGCAGAAATGTCAGACGCTGGCTCCGCCGGCCTGCTCAAATGCGTGTGCCAGTTGCAAGACGCGTGCTTCTCCAAAAGCCGAACCAAAGATTTGCAACCCGACCGGCAGCTTTCCGCCGACTTTGCCGCAGCGTACTGAAATGCCCGGGACGCCTGCGAGTGATCCCGTAACTGTATATATATCAGCTAGATACATTTGAAGGGGATCGTCTGTGCGTTCGCCCAGTTTGAACGCCGGCACCGGCGACGTTGGCGTCAGAATGGCATCCACCTTCGTAAACGCATCGCGGAAATCCTGGGCGATCAGGGACCGCACTTTTTGCCCCTTCAGGTAGTAAGCGTCGTAATAACCCGCCGACAGGACGTACGTGCCAAGCACAATCCGCCGCTTCACTTCCGCGCCGAATCCGGCGCCTCGTGTCTTGCGATACATCGAGAGCAGGGAATCGCCATCCACACGCAAGCCATAACGCACGCCGTCATACCTGGCCAGGTTGGAACTGGCTTCCGCCGTCGCGATGATGTAGTAAGCCGCGATGGCGTAATCCGTGTGCGGCATGCGGATTTCGAGCAGCTCGCATCCCAGCTTCTTGAAGATTGCGATGCCCGCCTCGATCTTCTGCCGGACGCCCGCGTCCATCCCCTCGCCGAAATACTCTTTCGGGATGCCGAGTCGAAGTCCTTTCACAGGTTTCTTTAGCTCTACGCGATACTCCGGTACGGGCGTGGCTGTTGAGGTCGAGTCGTGTGGGTCGCGTCCGGCGATGACTTGCAGAATTGCCGCGACATCTCCCACATTGGTAGCCAACGGCCCAATGCGATCCAGCGACGACGCAAACGCAATCAACCCATACCGGGAAACGCGTCCGTAACTGCCCATCATCGCGGGAATCCCGCAAAGCGCTCCAGGTTGGCGGATCGATCCGCCCGTGTCCGTTCCCAGCGCCGCCACCGCCAGCCCCGCCGCAACGGCCGCCGCAGAACCCCCGCTCGAACCGCCTGGTACACGATCCGGCGCCACGGGGTTCTTTACCGGTCCGTAAGCGGAGTTCTCGTTCGAACTGCCCATCGCAAATTCGTCGCAGTTCGTTTTACCGAGAATGACCGCGCCGGCCGCTTCCAGCCGTTCTACGGCTGTTGCGTCAAAGGCCGGAATATGATTTTCGAGAATCCTCGACCCGCAAGTCGTTTTAATGCCGCGTGTGCTGATCACGTCCTTGATCGCCACGGGCACGCCCGCAAGCGGCGGCAGCGGCTTTCCCGCAGCCACCAGCGCATCAATCTTGTCCGTTTGCCTCCGAGCGCGCTCCGGTGACAACGCCAGATACGCATTCAACTCCGGGTTTCGCGCCCCAATTCGCTTATAAAACTCGCCTGCCAGCTCCCCTGCCGAAATCTTCTTCGCCGCCAGAGCCTCTCTGACTCTGTCAATTGTCCAGGTCGTGGTCATCGCTCGATGACCTTAGGCACGCGAAAATACGGCGGCTCGGGATCGGGCGCGTGTTTTAGGACGTCCTCAGCCACCGCGCACGGCACAACCAAATCCTCGCGTAGCGTCGCGTCGGCCGTCTGGTCCTCGCTCAACACTTGCGCCATCGGTTCGACGTTGGCCGTGTCCAGCTCGTTCAGCTTCCCGATGTATTCCAGAATCTCGTCAATTTGCGCGCGATAGGTCTCCAGCTCCGCCTCGCTCAAATCGAGATAGGCCAGCTCCGCCACACGCAACACGTCTTCCCGGCTGATTTTCAAAGCGCGATTTCCTGTTTCACAGAGGTTCAGACAACAGCAAAATTCTAGCACACCACTGCAGCGTCATCGGCGCCACCCGTTGCAGGGGAAATCGCGAGCTAGTGGCCTGACACTCGCTTGATATGAGACGTCGGTCGCGGTTTTGTAGGTCTCTTCTCAGTTTTGACTGGCAACCGCCGCCGGTTCGAACTCCACGACCGAATGATGCATGGTCGCCATTCGCCAGTGTCCCTCGGACTTGCGGCACATCGCCATGCCCCGTCCGCGCAACACGCCCCGCGCCGATTCAATCGTGAACTGGTATTCGTACCAGACCGCTTCTCCGATCGGGTGAAAAGCGCTTTCCTGGATTTCCAGCCGCGCTGCCGGCTTTTGGTGAAAGTAGCGCTCGCGAAAATACCCGATGGTCTGCTCGCGGCCATAAAGTTCCGCGCCCACGGTGAACAGCACGATCTTAGGGTCGAGACACTCGGCGAAGGTTTTTTCGTCCGACTCGTTGAACGCATTCAAGCAGCGTCGCATCTCGCTTTTCATCTCGGCCGCAAGCGCATTGCCGCGATTCTCGCTTGCCGTCGTTACGTGCACCAACTGACTCTTCATGTCGATCGTTGCTCCCAGTTTCGCCAGGAGGTCTACCCCGAGGACGCCGTCGATCTTCTGCCCGCAAGCGTTCCCGACCGCCGACAGGTCGATAGCCATCAGCTTCAACCCCATCAATTTCGCACCGCCCACGACGACCTCGTTCAAGGTGACCTCCCGCGCACTGGTGGCCAATGTCCCGGTCCATGAAGTGACCCGTAGGCCGAGTGTTCGTCCCTCGGTGAACGACCTGAGATTCAGCATGGAGTTGGCTGCTGTGTCCACGAGAAACAACATGGGCTGGTCGCCGACCATCACTTCGATGACCGGCAGCGCGTCGCAATGTTTAAGGGGGATTTCCTGCGCTTGCGCTGCGAAGGGCGCGGAGCCCACGGTGGGCAGCAGGGCGAGAAGCGCGAACAAACCAGAGAAGGAGCGAATTCCCATGGTCAACCTCTGGCCGTGGAGCATATCACACAATACGAACGTTCGTTCTATTTATTTCTCCGTGCTACACTCTTCCCATGCCCAAGGCCGCCCACTCTCCTCGCAAAAAGGCAGGCCCTCGCCGCCAGGCCCGCGGGCTCCGCACTCGCCAGGCCATTCTCTCTCGCGCTGTCGACCTTGCCTCGGTCCAGGGCCTTGAGGGTCTCACCGTTGGGTCTCTCGCTGAACAACTCCGCATGAGCAAGAGCGGTCTTTTTGCGCATTTCGGTTCCAAGGAAGATCTGCAGTTAGCGACCGTCGAAACGGCCCGGCAGATATTCATCCAGAAAGTAACACGGCGGGCCATCGCCGCGCCCAAGGGTATGCCGCGACTGTGGGGCCTGCTTGAGTACTGGCTGGCTATGGTCGAGAAGCGGGTCTTCCGGGGAGGATGCTTCTTCAGCGCTGCTTCCTTCGAGTTCGACAGCAGGTGCGGGGTCGTACGCGACCGCATCGCGGCCATCATGCACGAGTGGATTGACGTCATCACCCGGGCCGTTTATGAGGCGCAAAAGGTCGGCCATCTCGACCCCAAAGCCGATCCCACTCGACTGGCCTTCGAGATCCATGCCATTGCCATGGGTGCGCACTGGGCGTTCCAGTTGCTTGACGACCGCCACGCCTATTCGAGAGCGCGCACGACTTTATTGGAGAAATTGCGCAGTATCGCCACGCCCCAGTCCCCGCCTCTTCCGTAGGCCAGACGCCGAACCATTGACAGGCCTAACTCTGGCTCAACGCAGATCGCGGCGATGTGCGGTTCAATGACTGGCTGGCACGGTTTCTGCAGTTCTTCGGTGATATTTTCTTGCGATGTAGTTGTCAACCAGAGTCTGGAAGGCGGCAGCGAGCTCATCATAGGTGCCTTCGAGCGTAACGTCCTTTTTCCCGTCGATGTACACAGGGCAGCGCGGCGCTTCGCCAGTGCCCGGCAGGCTGATGCCAATGTTGGCAGCTTTGGATTCGCCCGGGCCATTGACGATGCAACCCATCACCGCGAGGGTCATTTCTTCGACGCCTTCGTATTGCGTTTTCCAAACGGGCATCATGTCCCTGATGTAGCTCTGGATGCGCTCGGCCAATTCCTGGAACGTAGTGCTGGTGGTGCGTCCGCAACCGGGACAAGCGGTCACGCTCGGCGCAAACGAACGCAGTCCCAGCGCCTGAAGCAATTCGCATGCAGCGTAAACTTCTTCGCGTCGGTCGCCGCCTGGGCGGGGCGTCAGCGAAATGCGGATCGTGTCGCCAATGCCTTCGTAAAGCAGAATGCCGAGCGACGCCGCTGACCAGATTTGTCCCTTCATGCCCATGCCGGCTTCAGTGAGGCCCAAGTGCAAAGGCTGCTCGGTTTTCGCCGACAAATCGCGGTACACGGTGATAAGATCGCGCGGCCGCGAAGTCTTGCACGAAATGATGATCTGGTCGTGCTGCAGTCCGGATTCAAGCGCGAGTTCCGTAGATTCCAGGGCGGAAATCACCATGCAATCGTTGATGATTTCTTCGGATTCTTTGCCGAGATTTTTGTCCGTGTTCTCCTGCATCTTGCGCATGACCAGCTCTTGATTGAGCGAGCCGCCATTCACGCCGATGCGAACGGGCTTGCCGTTGTCCCGCGCGACCTTGCAGATAGTGGAGAACTGCTCGTCGCGGCGCTGTCCCGCGCCCACGTTGCCAGGATTGATGCGGTACTTGTCCAGCGCCTTCGCGCACTCGGGATATTTCGTCAGGAGCACGTGCCCGTTGTAGTGAAAGTCGCCGATGATCGGCGCTCTGCACCCCGCATCGAGCAGCCCTTTCTTGATTTCCGGCACCGCGGCAGCAGCTTCCGGCACATTCACAGTCCAGCGCACGATCTCCGAGCCAGCCTCCGCCAGTTCCATCGTTTGCTTGAAAGTCGATTCAATGTCGGCGGTGTCCGTGTTCGTCATGGATTGCACAACGATGGGAGCACCGCCGCCCACGCACACGTGTCCCACTTTCACGCTATAGGTTTTCCGCCGCGGACGCCGGCTGGCGGCCGCGTCAAAGCCTTCAATTTGGTTTAGCATTCTCTATCATTCTAGCGTGATTCGAGCCTTCCGCGAAATCGCGTGAAGTTAGCAAGCAACGCTTTTCTAAAATCATATACTCTGCTCATAAGCTGCCGCGGAGACCGAGGGCATCCGCGTGTTCGCGCATCGCGGCAATGCAAAACTTGATGTGCTCTTCGAGCGGAATGCCCAGTTCTTCGGCGCCTTTGCGGACATCCTCGCGGGAGACGCCTTTAGCAAAGAGTTTGTCTTTGAGGCGGCGCTTCACCGAGTCAACCTCAAGATCGAGAATGCTTTTCGACGGACGCACGTAAGCGCAGGCGGTGAGAAAGCCGGCAATCTCGTCGCAGGCGAACAACGTGTGCTCCAGCGCGGATTGCCGCGGCACGTTGGTGTAATCCGCGTGCGACAGAATCGCGCGGACGGTCTCTTCGGAGCAGCCGCGGTCGCGCAGGATTTTTGCTCCTTCGGCGGGATGCCCCTGATCGGCAACGTGCTCCTGATTGGGCCAGCGCTCGTAGTCGAAGTCGTGCAGCAGTGCCGCGATTCCCCAAACTTCTTCATCGGCGCCGTTTCTCCGTGCGTAGGCGCGAACGCACGCTTCGACCGCCAGCATGTGTTTGCGCAGGTTCTCGGACGCAGTGTATTCGCAGAGAAGTTTCCAGGCGTCCTCGCGGCTCGGCATTCGATTCCTCCTCGGAAAGGCGATAGCTTACCTTAAGCGTGGCTGTGCGGCAGGGCCATTCTGGCTGCCACGGTGGAAATGGCCACCGCGACGCGGAAGCGGCAAACAATACATCAAGGAAATACCAACTTGAGGACTCGGGTCAACGGCGCGCCGATCCGTAAACAGAGAAGATACCACAAGCGGTGTAGCGGGCTGCGCGGGCTACCACAGATTGTGGAAAGAGACAGAGTGAGAATTCGGCTGGCCATTCGAACAGGCGAAAACCGGGCGTAGAATGGCGAAGCGCGGGAAGAGAACGTAAAAATAGTACAAAAATACCCTTGACACAAAATGACGATTCACACGATACTCCCGGTGCGCCAGTTGCTGCCTTCCCCGAGAACGTTCCGACGTTCCTCTCTTATATCCGCACGCCGGAAATACTGTCAGCGAGGAGTTCCGGTGTCGGCAAATTTAGACAAAGAAGCGATGAACTCGTTAGAGTTGGATCGGGAAGTCATCCGCTGCAAGACCTGCGGTTTGGTCCAATACCGTACGCGCACGGGAAATTGCCGCCGCTGCGTGCGGGCCCTGCCTCAGCGCCTGGAGTTCCTAATTCCTCCACCAGCACCCCCGGAGGAAACAGTCACCGAACCGGCGTCGGAAAAATTCATCAACCAGGAGACGGTCGAGAACATCGGCCAGCGCATTCGCCAGTTGCGTGAATCGCGCAGCATGACCCAGAGCCAACTGCAGTCGCGCTCGAAGGTCTCGCGCTCCTACCTCTCGCGCATCGAAAGCGGCCAGATGACGCCGAGCCTCGGCACACTGGAGAAAATTTCCGAGGCGCTCAACGTCGGGCTGAACCGTTTCTTCATCCCGGAATCCGACGGCGAAGCTTTGCTCGAGGATCCCTTCATCCAGGGACTGCGCCCGTTTCTGCGCCAACTGGATTGGGAACAGTGGCAGTCCATCCTCAAGAGGCTCCAGGCGATTAGCGACCACGTTCACGTGACGCCCGTCAATCTCCGCCCTATCGGTAATCCGGCGCGGCTGCCGCAGCCCGCGTCGGCGAATGGCAATGCCAACGGCCACATCGGCACCGGCCATTCGCATGGGTTTGCGCAATCGCACACCCATGGCCTCCCGCAGGGCTATCCGCTGCGGCGTCCGGTCGCGCCCTTTGGAGCTCAGGGCAAGCCGGTGTTTCAGAGGCCGCTCGCGCGATAAATTTGCTTTAATAGAGAGCACGAACGCGGTGCCCCGGCTCAATGGGGCGCCGCGTTTTTTTATTCGGAGAAGTGATCCAGATCGGCAGGGTCAGCGCTACTCGCGAATCACGGAAACTTTGGCCTCCGGGACTTCCAGCCGCATCAAGCGGTGATTGTTGTCGAGGAGAAGAAGGATCTCGAGGTCGGAGGTGTTTACCTTGAGCCCTTCGTAGGTCTTGCCGTCGGCACTGGCAGATCCCGTGGATTGCACCGTAATCGAACCGGGCGTCAGTTCCTGCGGAACAATCACGGGAAGAGTTTGCACGCCGCGCTTCGACCAGTCGTAGATGCATGCAAGGACCGCATATTGATGGTAAAGATTGTTATCCAGGACGGCGATGAGCGGCGTGTTGAACGTCAGATCCTGTTCAAACGGGCGCGCGCCTTGCATCTGCAGTGTGATCTTGGCGATGCCATTGGCGAACAGAATGTGCGCCCCATTTGTTTTTTCCGCCTGTGAAGTCCAATCGTAGCTGACGGGCGCGCCATCGGCCTGCAGTGTTAGCGAGCCGGTGACTTTACTGGCTCTGTCCTCCGGCGGCTTGAAGTCGGTCGTGCCCTTGGCCAGCCAGCCTCCGCCGGACGGCGCGATTTCAAATTCCTCATGGCCGACGGTTTGGCCATCGAGCTTGATGGCGAACTTGCCCTTGTCCTGCGCGAAGATACTCCCGCCGGACGATGCTGCACCCTTCTTTTGAGCCGCGAGAGTGAATGCGGCGCACATCACAATTCCGAAAGCGATTCCAAGCCAAGCGGTTCTAAATTTCACGGTGCTTCTTACCCCCGTGACCATTCTCTCTCAGGGCAGGGGTTTCTCAACCATCAGATGCGGGGTATTTCCGCCGGACGCAACAATGCCTCGGCCCAGGATTTCCGCCACAACCTGCGCTGGTTGGCCGGAGCCGTCCACGCGGTAATCAGCAAGTTGATAAGAGGGAAGACGCTGCGCGTAAAGCGCGCGGAAGCTGGATTCGTCGCGAAACAGGGGCCGGCCGGTCATGGTCATACAGCGCGAGAGCAAGACTTCTATCGGCGAATCCAGCCATAGAACTGCGGCGCCGCCAGCCCGCAGAAATTCCGGGCATCCCGCTTGCGCGTAGGTGCCGCCGCCAAGGGCGAGTATCGTCCCTTCTTTGAGCTCCGACGCGCGCCCCAGCGCCGCGCGCAGCTGATCCGCCTCGATCTGGCGGAAAGTCACCTCACCGAAGCGCTCGAATATCTGCGGAATCGTCAGGCCGGCAGATTCTTCGATTCGTTCATCAAGATCGACAAACCGCCACGCGAGCTGCCGCGCCAGCAAGCTGCCGATGGTCGTCTTGCCGGAACCCATGAAACCAGCGAGGCATAGAATCGGGACGCAAGCTTGCGGCCCGCGCGAAGGAGGCGTTGTCGTCACGCGATTCTGGCGCGAAAAACTAATCGCGCTTCAGGATGCGAATTGTACCACTGTAGGAAGAGAGTTCGACTTTCGCGAGGCCTTGTCCGACGGTTCCGAACAGGCCTTTCGTGAACTTCGATGCCAGGTGCCGGACGCCGTGCGAATCCGGCTTCAGGTACGCGGCTGCCTGATTGTCCACCGTGCCCAAGGTGGTTTGGGCGTTGAGGTCAAACGAATCGTTACCCGAGAACCGAACTTCGACAAGGCCTTTGCCGCTCTTCATCGTATACAGCCCGGTGCGCACAAAATCCCCGTCAAAAAGAATGTTGCCCGACGTCGTGAACAGACTGACGTTGTTCAGCGCCGGCTGCAGAACTTGCGCTCCGCCGCTGATGGATTTGAAATCCAGTTTGCCGGCGCATTGTGTGCAGACCAGCGAGCCCCCGGTAGTCCGGACGATGATGTAACCCGACACTTCCTTTAGGTGCACGTCCCCGGCAACGCTCTCCAGCGTCATGTCCCCCATGACCTGCTCAACATAGATCAGGCCCGTCTCCGTCTTGAGTTGCAGTTCGGTTTCTTCCGGCACGGTGAGCTGCAAATTGGCTTCCAACTCCATGGGTTGCGCCGATGTATCCAGAATCGTGGCGATCACATCGACGCGGTCTCCCGCTTGTTCCACATCAAAGCCGATTTTGTTGGAGGCCTGGTTAGCGACAACGTCAACCTCCGCGTTCTTCCAGGACTTCACCTCAATACGGCCGTTCGCAACGTTGTGGATCACGACCACCGGGCGTCCCTTCACCGCAAAATGCTTTTCCAGATGTTGTCCGGCAGCTTGAGTGGGCAAGCCAGCCAAGAAAAGCATTCCCGACCCGAGTACCGGCACGATGCTCCGTCTCATCATTTGAATACCCATGTCAGTTAACACTCCCTCCGCGGTCCATCATCGCGGACAGTAATTCCGCCTTTTGCTGGTAGGCGTTTGTCAAATAGTCGCGCGCCAGATCGTCCTGCGGCGCTTCATTCACGCGGCGCTCGCAGTCCGCAATAAAATCGTCGACTTTTTGAAGATTCTCGCGCAACGATGCATCCACCGGGGCGGTGCTCGCGAGAATCATCCCTCTTGCCACTGGTTCCTGCTCGCTGAGCGCCAGCCGGGTTGCGGCAATGGATTCCAAGGCCGCTCCGGGTGTTGCAAGTGAAGGCGGCGCAGTCAAACTGGTGTCTGTGCGGATCTGAAGAAAAGCAGCGAAGGCGATGAGCAAGCCCACGGTTGCGGTTGCAAGAGCCCGGGTACGGAAGAGATCGCCCCAGCCACGCCACCAGGACGAGGGCTCCGCATCGGGCGGGGCCACAGGCTCCTTGATAATTTCTTCCGCTTCTAGTTGCGCCCGCAGGCGAACCCACACGCGCACGGGTGGCGCGACTTCGAGGGACAATTCCTTCGCGACAGCAACAATGGCTGCGAAATCTTCGACCAATTCCCGGCAATGCCTGCATCCGGCCAAATGCGTGCGTGCCGCTTCCGGCAGCGGTGCCAGACCTTCCCGCTCCACTGCGATTTCTACGTCTTTACACTGCATAGCCCTTCACTCCAAGAGGACAACCCCTGGAAAGTTGTCCCGCTCGACTTCCTTCAACTCATTTCGGTGCAACTCCCTGATGTTTCGCCGTGAAGTCGCATGCACACCCGTCAGTTGCGCTCATTGTAGTTCAATCGTTGCTTGCCATCTGCGTTTTCGCGGCATGGCGTTCCTGTCGCGCCTGCTCGCGCACTTCTTCCTGGAGCAACTCGCGCAAACGCGTGCGCGCCTTGTGCAACTGCGACTTCGAATTTCCCACGGAACATCCCATAATGTCTGCTATCTCGTTGTGCTCGTACCCCTGGACGTCGTGCAGCACAAAAACCGTCCGGTAGCCCGGCGGAAGCTTCTCAACCGATCGTTGCAAATTGACCCGGTCCACCGCGCCACTCAAGCGCAAATCCGGTGCGCCTACGTCTTTCCTTGGGCCGCCTGTTTCCTCGTCTGGCTCCGTCGTTTCTTCGAGTGAGGCCACAGGGAGCGACTTCTTGCGGAGTCGCATCAGCACCACGTTGACCGTCATTCTGTGCAACCAGGTCGAGAATGCCGACTCGCCTCGGAAGGTCCCGATCTTGCGGAAGAGCTGCAGAAAAGCTTCCTGCATCAAGTCTTCTGCGTCTGACGGGTTATTCACCATCCGCAGGCACAAGGCGTAGACACGGCGGTTGTGCAGCTGGTATAGAAACTCAAAAGCCGCAGCGTCCCCGGCCTGGGCCAGGTGGATGGCCTCCCCTTCAGTCACCGCCCTGGCGGCCTGACGGGAAGTCGACGCATTCGGATCGCTTGGTCGATTTCGGGCCAACGGTCCAATATCGGCGCATCCAGTCTTTCCGATGCGCCGGATACCCCCTTGAGTTGTCCTGGCTTTAGCCCTCATATATCTATACAACACGCTTTTGTTCGCCGGGTTTCTGTCCAGCGGGATTGCGGGCAAGCAGGCTACACTATTCTCCCGCGATCGCGGGCATTCGTCTATGGCGGATCACATGCTGACGGGTGGGGGCTTCCTCTACTCGGGGCTCCGACTGTTCACGCACGGTCGTCTCGAAAGCCCCCAGTTGGTCCTCGGGAAGGGCGATCAGGAACGATTTCAACAGGATAATGGCTTCTCTCAAGCACGTATTCAAGTCGTAGTGACTTGTGTCCACCTCATTCCACATCTCCTTAGGGTCCACCGAGACCCCAGCGGTGAGCTCATCCGCTGCTTGCCGAAAATCTTTCCCCAGGTCCTCGACCATCTCCCCCAGCGTGTTCACTTTATGGAGGAACTGCAGCCTGTGCGTGAACAGCACGCGATTCAGAAGCCCGCTCATGCGGGCCGATCGCTGGCCCCTTTGTCCTTGAAAATTTGCAGGATCGAGAGGCGCGGCATTTGGCATGGTGCCGTAATGCTTTGCATGCTGTTGCAGTGCGCGGAGCATGCCTGCGAGCGGTTCAGTCAACAGCCGGCAGAGCCCTGAGGAAACTCCGATCGCCTGGATGGATTTCCCCAGTCGTCCGTCCTCACGCAATTCGATGGCCTCATTGAGCGAAACGCTCCACATCGCGTAGCAGGATTCGAGTCGCTGGACGTGTTTGTGGAAAATCTGGGCTTTAACTTCAGGCAGCCAGGCACGCCAATCCTCATTGACGGACGTGCGGCGGTGGGAAGGGAAACCGCTGCTGTCTCGCACAAGAGTTCTCCGGGGGAACAGGAGCATGAGTATAACAAACAGCTTTTCACAATGGCACAGTTTTCTTCACACCTCCCAGGAGCTTCATCGGTTGCAATAGTCTTCTTACGTAGACCTTACGAATTGAAGGCAAGCGTTGCGGAAGTCCACTCCTTCCCGCACCTTAGACGGGACCTGCTTCCTTGCCCGGGGACGGTGTGCGCCGCTATACTCCCCTGCTACCGCGTCTGAAAGGATTCTCCCCTTGCAATTTGAGCCGCGCGACCAGTTTGAACAGCGCCACAGGAAACTTCAGCAGATCCAGGCACTGGGTTTTGATCCGTATCCTCGGGAATTCCGCTGGACCGATGCCCCCGCAACGCTTGTGGATAAATACGGTCAGACCCCGGGCGGGGAATTGGAGGCCCAAAAGCGCGAGGTGCGCGTGGCCGGTCGCATCGTCTCCTTGCGGTTGATGGGCAAAGCGGGCTTTGCCCACCTGCAAGGGGCCGGCAAGCGCCTGCAGATCTATGTGAAGAAGGACGTCGTCGGAGACTGCGGTTTCCAGTTGTTTCTCCTTCTGGATCTTGGCGATTCCGTTGGTGTGCGTGGCCATCTGTTTCGCACCAAGACCGGCGAACTCTCCGTCTGGGTCGAGGAATTGTCCTTTCTTTCCAAGGCGCTCCTGCCGCTGCCCGAAAAGTGGCATGGCCTGACCGATGTCGAGGTGCGCTATCGCCAGAGATACCTCGACCTGATCGCCAATGAGAAATCGCGCCACGTCTTCGTGACCCGCGCGCGGATCATTCAGGAGTTGCGCCGCTTTTTTGACGCGCGGGGTTACATCGAAGTGGAAACGCCGATGATGCATCCCATCCCCGGCGGCGCGGCGGCCAGGCCGTTTACCACTCATCATCACGCCCTGGACATCGATTTGTATCTCCGCATCGCCCCGGAGCTTTACTTGAAGCGTTTGACCATCGGCGGTTTCGACCGCGTTTACGAAATCAACCGCAATTTCCGCAACGAAGGTATTTCCACCCAGCACAACCCGGAATTCACCATGCTGGAGTTTTACGAGGCTTACAGCAACTATCGCGACCTCATGGATATGAACGAACAGCTCTTCTCGCTGCTGGCAAAGAACATCACCGGTTCGACCTCCGTAAAGTATGGCGGCACCGAACTCGATTTTTCGAAGATGCAACGGCTCTCGATGCGCGAAGCGATTGTGAAACATTGGCCTGCGGGAGCCGGCGAGCCGGCCACATCTGCAAAATTAGCGTCTCCAGGAGGCGCCCGCGATTCTGCAGAACGCTATAACCTCTGGGCCCGGCGCAGCGGAGCACCCCAAGCCGCTGCGAAAGGCACTTTGGCGGATGGCGAGTGGACGGGACTCCTTTTCGAGGCCATAGTTGAAGACAAACTTGTCCAGCCAACGATTCTCTACGATTTTCCGACGGATATCTCGCCGCTTTCGAAACAGAAGCCGGAAGACCCTTCGCTCGCCGAGCGGTTTGAAATATTTGTCGCTGGCATGGAAGTGGCCAACGGCTTCTCCGAACTGAACGATCCTGCTGAGCAGGAACGCCGCTTCCTCGC
>Ga0209180_10000154_pt1 | contig 30799 bp, 26 predicted proteins | sample CZO8metaG_3_FD_188355 | JGI IMG/M metagenome (GOLD analysis project Ga0209180, IMG submission 188355) | Vadose zone soil microbial communities from the Eel River Critical Zone Observatory, Northern California, USA - CZOApr15con2H2.8 metaG... | ecosystem: Environmental > Terrestrial > Soil >...
GAGGAGAACCCGCGAGCCATCCAGCTGGGCATGCTGAACGCTCGCATCAACTCGGCGAAGGTCGCGTACCTACCCGGAAAGGTGGAGACGGCGCTGCGACAGGTCCGCCTGGGCCGGCACACGGCGGCGGTCCTGGATCCTCCTCGCGCCGGATGCGAGCCGGCGGCGCTCGCGGAGATCATGAGGCTGGGCCCGGAGCGCCTCGTCTACATCTCCTGCGAGCCATCGACTCACGCCCGCGACCTCATCGCGCTCGTGCGGGGAGGCTATCGGGTACGGCGCGCGGCGATCGTGGACATGTTCCCGCATACGTACCACATCGAAAGCGTGGCCCTTCTTCAGCGGAGCTAATACCAGCCATTGACAATTTCGGTCGTTGCGATATACCAGAGTGCGCTGGATTTCGGGGAACTAGGGGGTACTCACGATGGAGACGCAGACGCTCTCGTCGATTAACCGGAGGGGCTTCCTGAGGAAGGCCGGACTTGGAGCTATTGCTCTCGGCTCGGTCCCGGTACTCGCGGAAACACTTGCGACGCGCGCCTTCGCGGATGAAGAGACCACTACGGGCTTCATCTTTGCGGCGGTGAGCGTCGGACCCACCATTGATGGGGTTCTCCATACGGTCGTGATGGATGGCGCAGGCACCATTACTCCTTCGAACGTCGAGGGTGGCGGGGCATTTGACCATCTCAACAATGCCGCCACCGCCGGGTTCCCGAGGCCCTTTTTCGCCCAGGGAACCTGGAAGGCCAAAAGACTCGTCAGCTTTGATGTCTTCGGCAAGTACGGCTTGTTCACGGCCGGAGTGCTCACGATGGACGTCGAGTTGAGGCGCGAACTCCCTAGCCGCCTTGTCGTACCCGCCTCGCTACAGGTCGTATGCAACGTCCCGTTCGTGCCGATCATGACCGGGAAGCCGGAGGGTTTCAGCCTCACCGTTGATGGTTTGGCATTTCACCCGAGCGGAATGGGGATCACGCTCTTCCCTCCAGGACGCGGCCAAGAGTAGCCGGCGCTCCAGCCGAGGAGCTAGGTCGCGCCCCTAGAAGAGGTTCAGGCCGTGCCCAAGCGCAGGATCGCGAGCCGAAGCCGACCGGGGCCTAGGTTCCGGACTGCCAGCTTGAGGAACGGGGTCAGCAGCTGCACGGCAGTAACAACGCGGGCGGAAGTGTAGGGTTACGGCCCCGCGCTACGCAAGCTGGCTAACGAACTCGGCCAACCGGCCGACGCCCTCCCTGAGATCCGCATCCGAGCTCGCGAGGCTGATCCGGACGGCATCGGTGGCAACATCGCCGAATGCGGTCCCCGGCGCCACCGACACGCCTCGCTCACGCAGGAGTTTGAACACGAAGTCGCGCGCGGGCAGCCGGGCGCGTGAGATGTCGGCCATGCAGTAGAAGGCGCCCGTGGGCTCGTTGATTAGCATGTCGGCCTCGCGGAGGATGTCGACGACAACGTCGCGGCGGTGCCGGTACGCGGCCACCATCTCGCCGACGCAATCTTGCGGCCCGTCGAGCGCGGCCTCGGCAGCGACCTGGCTGATGGTCGACACGCACGAGGAGTTGGACTCGAGGACCTTGGTCGCCGTGTCGATGAGCTCGGCCGAGCCGGTCACGTAGCCGATCCGCCACCCGGTCATCGAGTACGACTTCGAAAACGTGAAGACGCTGGCGATGCGCGGGTCGTCGGGTGCGAGGCTCGCGGGACTGGTCCAGCTGCCGTCCAGGATGATCTGGTCATAGCACTCGTCGCTGAGGAGCCACAGGTTGTGGCGCTGCGCGAGCTCGACCAGCCGCTCGATGGTCTGCCTCGGATACACGGCCCCTGTCGGGTTGTTGGGGCTGTTGATGAGAAGCATCTTGGTGCGCGACGTGACGAGGCGCTCGATCGCATCGATGTCGGGCTGGAACCCGTCCGCCTCCGGGCACGGATAGAACACGCCTGTCGCGCCGACCCAGGTGAGCATCAGTCGAGTGTTCGGCCAGCCGGGGTCGGGCATCAGCACTTCATCGCCCTTCTCGAGCACCGCTCCGAAAACCGCAGCCAGCGCGCCCACACCACCGGGCGAGCAAGCGATGCGGTCGGGTGTGGCCACGATCCCATTCACCCGCTCCAGCTTGCCCACGATCTTCTCGCGCAGCGAGATGAGGCCTTGCGTGTGCGTGTAGAAAGTCTTGTTCTCATCGATGGCGCGCTTGCCGGCTTCGCTGATGTGCTTGGGAGTGGGGAAGTTGGGCTGGCCGACGTCGAGGCGGATCGCGCCGGGAGTGCGCAGGGCCTCGTTGCCGATCTCGCGGATGCCGGAGTGGTGGGCCTCCGCGGGCAGGTGAGAAAGTGCGGGTAATGAAAGTCGAGCCATTGCTGAGAATCGTAAGGGGCGCCGGCCAGCTACCCCGCCGCCTCCCGCCGCATCACGATGAGATGTATGCCGAAGAGCCCCGCGATGGGGTTGACCAGCGAGTGCGTGCGCCGGAAGTAGGGCGGATACGCAGCCGGCTCGACACGTCGGAAGCCGAAGCGTTCGTAGTAGCCCTCGAGCTCGCGCCGGCAGGACAAATGGAGGACCATGCCTGCTTCGCTAGCGAGGAGCGCCTTGATCACTGCGGTCCCGATGTGCTGCCCCTGCTGCTTAGGGAGGACGGCGATCGAGGCCAGTTCGCGGCTTCCGTCGCCATGCGACTTGACCTGGCCCATGCCGACCATCTCTCGGTCCTCCTCGGCAACCACGAAATTTGGCCATTGAAGGTTCATTCGCGGCAGACGTACCTCCGAAATGAGGCGTCGGATTGCAGGCTGGTCGTTTTCGGTCGCGGGACGGATGGTGAGCGGCATCCTGACGCCAGTAGACTATCCCCGGGGTCCGCCAACCCAGCCAAAAGAATGCCGCACGCCCCCAACACCTTCGTCCACCTCCACAACCACACCGAGTACTCGCTGCTCGATGGGGCCAGCCGCATCCATCCGCTTGTGGAGGCTGCGGCCAAGCTCGAGATGCCCGCATTGGCCATCACCGATCACGGCGTCATGTACGGGGCCATCCATTTCTACAAGGCCTGCAAGGAAGTCGGTATCAAGCCGATCGTGGGCTGCGAGGTGTACGTCGCGCCGCGCTCGCGCCTGATGCGCGAGGGTCGGGTCGACCGCGACCCGAGCCACCTCACGCTCCTGGCCGCGAACCACGACGGCTACCTCAACCTCATGAAGCTCTGCACGGTGGGGCAGATGGAGGGGATGTACTACAAGCCGCGCATAGATAAGGAAATACTGGCCGAGCATTCGGCCGGGCTGATCGCTCTCTCGGGGTGCCTGCAAGGCGAGGTGGCAAGCCGGGTCGTCGAGAACGACCTCGACGGCGCGCGCGAATCGGTGGCGACGTTTCGTGACATCTTCACCAAAGACCGCTTCCTGCTCGAGGTGCAACGCCATGGCATCGACCGGCAGGATCACGTCAACGAGGCGCTCACCGGCTTCGGCAAGGAGTTCGGGTTGCGGCTCGTCGCCACCAACGACCTTCACTACGTCCACCGCGAGGACTCCGAGGCGCACGACGTGCTGCTGTGCCTGCAGACGGGCGCGAGGTTCAACGATCCGAACCGCTGGCGCTTCTCGACGCAGGAGAACTACTTGAAGACGGCAGAGGAGATGGCGGAGAAGTTCGCTGATCTGCCCGAGGCGCTGGCGAGCACGCTCGAGGTGGCGGACATGTGCGACCTCAAGCTGGCGCTCGGCGCCACGCTGCTGCCGCCATTCGACGTACCCGACGGGCTGTCGCCGGACCAATACCTGACCAAGCTGGTCGCGGACGGCCTGAAGTGGCGGTATGGCAGCGAGCCAAGCGCCGCCGCAAAAGATCGCGCTGCCAACGAGCTCGAGGTCATCAAGGCCACGGGCTACGCGTCGTACTTCCTGATCGTGTGGGACTTCTACAACTTCGCCCGCCAGCACGAGATCGTGGTCGGGCCGGGCCGGGGCAGCGCCGCAGGCAGCCTGGTCTCGTACTGCCTGGGGATCACGAACCTCGATCCCCTGCACCACGGCCTCATCTTCGAGCGGTTTTTGAACATCGACCGCGTGTCCATGCCCGACATCGACTGCGACTTCTCGGTGGAGGGCCGCGAGAAGGTCATCAAGTACGTTTCGGAGAAGTACGGGACGGATCGCGTGGCGCAGATCATCACCTTCACGACGATGGCCTCGAAGGCGGCCATTCGCGACGTGGGGCGTGTGCTCGAGGTGCCGCTGCGCGACACCGACCGGCTGGCGAAGCTCGTCCCGGTTTGGCAGGGTCGCTCGAAATCGCTCGACGACGCGATGAAGGAGGTCTCCGAGCTCCGGGAGGCGTACGAGTCGAACGAGGACCAGAAGCGATTGATCGATGTCGCGCGCGCTCTGGAGAACGTGAGCCGCAACGTCAGCACGCACGCCGCCGGTGTTGTGATCGCGCCCGAGCCGCTGGTTCGTTACACGCCGTTGCAGTACGGCCCGAAGAGCGACGCCGTGATCACGCAGTACGACATGAAGGCGGTCGGGGACATCGGCCTGCTGAAGATCGACTTCCTGGGCCTGCAGAACCTCGACATCATCGCGACATGCCTGCGGCTGGTTCGTGAGCGGCGGGGAATCGAGATCGACCTCGATGCGGTGCCCTTCGACGACGCCAAGACGTTTGAGCTGCTGTCCGCCGGCGACACGCATGGCGTGTTCCAGCTCGAAGGTGCGGGCATGCGCCGGATGGTGATGGACATGCGGCCGCAGTCGTTCGCGGACGTCTCGGCCGCGGTCGCGCTGTTCCGGCCGGGCCCGATGGTCAACATCCCCGCGTTCATCGCGCGCAAGCAGGGACGCGAGCCGATCGAGTACATGCACGAGCGGCTGGAGCCGATCCTGCGCGAGACGTACGGCGTGATGATCTACCAGGAGCAGGTGATGATGGCCGCGCGCGAGCTGGCCGGGTTCACGATGAGCGAGGCGGACATCCTGCGGGCCGCGATGGGGAAGAAGGACAAGCCCAAGATGGCCAAGCAGCGGACGAAGTTCGTGGCGGGGGCGGTCGAGCGAGGTATCGCGACGTCGACCGCGGAAACGCTGTTCGACGGCATCGCGAAGTTCGCCGAGTACGGATTCAACCGCGCGCATTCGGCCGCGTACGGCGTGATCGCGTATCAAACGGCCTACCTGAAGGCGAACTACCCGCTCGAGTACATGACCTCGCTGCTGATTCACATGGAGGGGTCGGCGGACAAGGTGGCGACGGCGATCGTTGACTGCCGAATTCGTGCGATCGAAGTGCTGGCCCCGGACATCAACCGGTCGCGTGCGGACTTCTCGATTTCCGATGACGGCCGCATCTTGTTCGGCCTGGCGGCGATCAAGAATGTCGGTCAGCATGCGGTCGAGTCGATCGTCTCGCTGCGCGACGCTGACGGTCCGTTCAAGTCTTTGGAGGACCTGTGCGAGCGGACGGTGGCGATCCAGGACGTGAACAAGCGGGTGCTCGAGTCGCTCGTGCAATCGGGCGCCTGTGACTCGCTTGGCGAGCGGGCGCGGCTGGCGTACGTGCTGGAGCATGCGGTGGCGCGTGCGGAGCGGGCGCGGCGTGACCGCGAATCGGGTCAGATCTCGCTTCTGGAGATGGTGGGATCGGAAGAAGTCACCGCCGACGACTACGGCCTGGCACTCGATATCGCTCCGATGGCGGGGGAAGAAAAGCTGCGGCTCGAGAAGGAATTGCTCGGTTTGTATCTGTCCGACCATCCGCTGCGTCGCATCTCCGCGGAGCTGGCGAAGCTGTCGGACACGCAGGCGGTGGAGGTGACGAGCGCGCTGCAGGACACCGAGGTGCGGGTGGCGGGGCTGGTGCGAGAGGTGCGGCGGGTGGTGACGCGAAAGGGCCAGATCATGGCGTACGCGTCGCTGGAGGACCTTACTGGGACGGTGGACGTGGTGCTGTTCCCGCGGGTGTTCGAGCAGGTCCGGCTGCTGTTCGAGCCGGACAAGGTGGTTGTGGTGGCGGGGAAGGTGGACGCGCGGGCGGGGTCGACCCGCGCGACCGGCGCGTCTTCATCTCCGGTCGAGCCGGAAATGGAAGCCGAGGTCGAGACGGCCTCGGTGGTGGCGGACATGGCGTGGCTGTGGGACGACCCGGAGTGCCTGCCGGTGGCGCGCCGGCAGCTCATTCACGTGCGGCTGCCGTCGGGCGACGACGGCCTGGCTGAGCAGCTGGAAGCGGTGCTGGCGCGGCACCCGGGGTCAGATGAGGTGGTGCTGCACGTCGTGGTCGGGAGCCGGGAGGTGACCGTGCATGCCGATCGCTATCATGTCCAGGCCGGTGCGGCGCTGGCGGCCGAGCTGGACGAGCTGGTGGGCCCGGCGTCGACGCGTTTGGAGACGGTCCGCCCGAAGGCGCAGTCGAACGGCAACGGCCGCGGCAAGCCGAGTTGGAGATGAGTTGAGAGGAGAAGAGGGGTGGAGATGAGCGAAGACGAGGGTGCCGCGAGCAACCGCTACGTGGTGGTGAAGGCGCTCGAGGATGGGGTGGTGATCATGGGCCTGACGCGGGGCAAGGACACGCGCTCGCACCACTCAGAGCGGCTGGACGCGGGCGAAGTGATGGTGGCGCAGTTCACGGAGCTGACGGCGGCGATCAAGATCCGGGGCCGGGCGGAGATCCTGACCGACGTAGGCCGGGTGGAGTCAGGTTCGTAATCCCCTCTCCCCGTCAGGGAGAGGGCCGGGGAGAGGGGCGGACGAACCCTAGGCGACTCTAGAATCGTTGGCCTACGCACGCCCACGTAGCTCAGGCGGTAGAGCATTTCCTTGGTAAGGAAAAGGTCCCCGGTTCGAATCCGGGCGTGGGCTCCACCAAGTTTAAATACGTTCGGGCATACGGTTCGGGACCGCGAGGCCCCGGGTTCAAATCTCGGGCCCCCGGACCAGTGTCATCTCTCAGGTAGAGGCGGACCGCTGTCTCACTGGATGCCGAACGAGCGTAGGCGCGGCTGAGCGCTGGTAGTCGCGGCTGGGATCCAGTGTCAATTCGCGGAGTGGTGCGCCGTGTTCGGCGATGAGGCGGACGTGGGCGCCGGCGATGAGGAGGAGGACGTCATGGCGGCGGTCCTTGTCGCTGGGTATCACCTGAGACATGCTATGGCGCACCGTCCGGCATCTACTGAACTCAGACACCGGGCCCCCAACCAAATTCCGAATTCAAAGCCGTTCAGCGACCAGAGCTAACGTCATAAGTTCACTGGATTGGTGTACCCGTTATGTAGCAGAGGCCACTGCACTCACCACACAAGGTGTGCCGACGGGCCGGCGACTTTAGTCTCCAGGCAAAGGCTTCGCCAGCGCCTGGACCACTGCTCGAGCTTTGTCCGCAATTTCCTCGATTCCCGACTGGATTCCTTTCCACTGCTCGTCAGCCTTCTGTCCGTACGACAAAATCGCCTCTGCGGGGGCATGTTGCTGAACCAGCTGGCTCTGGGTGCGAACCATTGACTCGTAGTGCTCGACGTCGCGCGCCATGGCCGTAACCAGACGACTCAATTGCTGCCCGTCCTCATCGAGGACCAGACGCGCCTCAAGTGGCCCCAACCGCCCGCGGGCTTCACTTCTGACTCCGTCTTTCTCTATCACATCCGCCGGGTTGTCCCATTGCGCTAACCAGGTATACCTCCGGAGCAGGATAAGAATCTCCATCAACTCCACAAGGTCATCCCTTAGCCGGACAAGTCGTGCGTCACGAAGGTGTTGTTGATCATCGATACGCTTGAGGTCTCGCTCGTGCGTTCGCTCGCCGACTCTCATCTCGATGTCGTGCTTGTATTGTGCTGCGCGACTCTCGCGCTCATGTTCGAGCTCTGACTGACGAAAAGCGCGATCTTGAAGCCGTTGTGCCCGTGCAGTCCTCGCGCTGATAATCGAGCTGCCGATTGCGCCGATAGCGCCGCCACCTAAGAGACCTACGAGTAGCGTGACTGGTTTGGGTCCATCGACTCGCTGAACGAGCTCTTATCACTCCCAGTCGTCGCCTGTCCATTCTCGATCTCCTTCCGCACCCGCGGAAAAGTCACCATACGCAGCCTTGATGGCATCGGTCACTTGGTTTGCTGTTTCGTTGATTTCCGGCACCCTGTATCGCCCCATGCGGATGTCCGTTCCCAATCCGCGGAAGATCAAGCCGAAGCTTCGCGATCCTTTGATGATGAGTACGAGCCCGCCTATGGCTGCGATTATTTTCGCTGGGTCGATGTCAGGCTGATTACGAATTGCACATCGACGGTGAGCCAAGGTAGGCCCTTGGCTGACATTGGTCGGAAACCCTGCTGCTCAAGTGCGTGTTGGATCGCGTCGTTGTCTTCCACAATCGTAGCTCGGTAGTAAACGTCGGTCATTTGACGCTGCCAGCCTCCCTAGCGCTATCGAGACTCATCCAGCGCGTTGTATCCGCCGTGGGCATTTCCGACCACTCGCGGCCGGCTAGTAGTCGCCCGCCAGATTTTGGATACCGCCCGCCCCACTGCTTGAAGAAGAACGGGACGCCAGCGTGCCGGCAACGGTCGCGGAGATCGATGAGCCATGGCTCGCTGACCGAACGATGCCGGTACCCCGACTCCCCGCCAGCGATTAGCCAATCGATTCCGTTGAGACGCAGACCCTCAAGCGGGCCGAGAAGCGGCTCGGCGGAAATGAACCGAACGGCCGCGGGCACTTGTCGAAGGAAGTCGGCACGCTGCACGAACCTGCGATTTTCGATCGACACGCCCATCCAGATGTTGTTTGGCCACGGTAGTTTATGGGCGAGGCTCGCAAGGCGTTCATGACGTTTGGTAAGGACCTGGAACTGGTGCCACGGTGCCCGTCGCATCACGTCGAAAACCGCCCCAACGTATGTCTCTGGGATCAGTTCATGGAACAGGTCCGACATCGAATTCACGAAGATCGTTCTCGGTCGAGACCATTTAAGAGGCATCTCGAGCCGATCCGGCCATAGTCTGAGATCAAATCCCTGCTCGTACGGGTGACCGCGCGTTCCCCTAAATCGTTCGGCAAGCGTTTCCGCGTAGCAGTGCGCGCAACCAGGACTGACCTTTGAGCACCCAGTCACGGGATTCCATGTTGCGTCAGTCCACTCGATAGCGGTGCGGTCAGGCATTCGCTGCGGACCCATGTTTTGCGAACAAATGTTCGAACACTACCACACCAGGCAACTCGAAGTAGCCTGTACGTTCACCGACTCAGATGCTAAGGCCAACAGACCGTCCCGTCGTCCATCGCTCGTTGGACCCCGATAACGGCACTCGTCGACATCGTGGGGGATGACGTTTGGCTCGATATTGGGGCATCTGGACGCGGGAGAAGCTCCAGATCCTTGAGCGCTATCTGACAGCGTTCAACATTGCCGCTAAGCGCAGCAGTGAGCGGATCTACTTGGACCTGTTTGCGGGAGTTCCGGATAACGTTGATCGCAAGACTGGCGAGGCGATTTCAGGATCTCCGCGGATCGCGTTGAGTTTGACCAATCCTCCGTTCACGCGACTTCACTTTTTCGAACTGCCAGGGAATGCCAGGAAGGTCGAAGACGCGCTTCGCGCACGGTATCCAGACCGAGACTTTCTGGTGCATCCTGGGGACTGCAATAAGGAGATCATCGATGCGCTCAAAGACCTTGAGTCGCTGAGGTGGGCGCCGTCATTCGCATTCATAGATCCATCAGGTCCAGATGTCCACTGGGAGACTCTTGCTCGACTCGCAGCTCATCGAAAAAACCAAAAGACCAAAATCGAGCTGTGGTTGCTACTGCCAGTCGACCTATTCGTGCGGACTCTCCCGGTGGAAGGCGAGGTCTCAGTTCGCCCTGAGGACGCGGCCAGAATCACAGAAATGTACGGAACTGGTGCCTGGAAGCACATCTATGCCGCAAGGCTTCGGGATGACATTAGGGCCGATGATGCCCGCGAAGAGTACGTGAACCTGATGCGGTATCGCCTTGAAACCATTCTTGGCTATAAGTGGACTCACCCATTCGAGGTACTAAATGAACGCGGGCGACCGATCTATCACATGATTTTCGCCACGGATCACCCGGCTGGCACAAAGATCATGACTTCGATCTATAACAAGGCGGCTCAGGAGTTTCCTGCTATGCGGCGTAAAGCCGACCGGCTTGCAAAGGAGCGGCAACTCCAGCTCGAAACGGGTTCTATGTGGCTCTTCGGGGACGACGAGATGTCGGCCCTACTTCCTGCTCGCGATGACGCGGTCTATGCCTACAGGTACGAGCCGCCATGGCGACCTCTTGGAAGTAAAAGCGGTGACTGACAGGTCAAAGCCCGCCTCCGGTGACCGCTTTGAGAACTTGCCATCGGCGCCCTAGCGCTCTAGCTCGAGCCGCGACGAAAGCGACTCCATGCGAGCAGCAGCCTCCCGCTGGAGTTCAGGTACGACATGGCTATACGTATCCATAGTGAGGAGCGATCTCGGAGTGGCCTTAGTACTCCATCACGACCCTGGGGAGACTCCCTGCACGAGCAGCAAAGTTGCGCACGAATGCGCAGGTCGTGGAACCGCATTTGCCGAAGAGCGGCATTCGTAGGCGTCTTGTGGAACTCGCGAATCACATTCCGCTTGGAGTGGTCCCGTACTCGATTGGTGAAAACGAGACCGCTGTCAGTCCACCTAGAGCCCGCCCATGTTTCTCAGCCATCTGCCGGCTCTCATGCTGCTGCAGACTTGCGGTAACGCTAGGCGGGAGTGGAAGACGATCTGCCCGGAGGGTATTCCCCTATCACCGTTCCGGCACTATCCTCCGGGCATCCACATTGAGCTTCGCCCTAACCCGACCTACGTGACTCACGCAGCCAGCCGTCCCCGAGAGGAGGCTCGCATTCTCCAAGCGACGCGGCCGCTCGAAAAGAGAATCCGGTCCGACCTCAAACGCCATCTCCTCGTGCTGGGCTTCCGGCGAGGAAAAGATGGATCCATCCTGGTTCCCTCCACCAGCAAGGATTCAATTCGTGCACTTCACCGCCTGCAACGCGTGGAGCGCCTCCGGGAGAACGAATCCTTCATCAAGGCCCGCGCCGAAGACTTGCTGTGGGCATTTGCTTCGGGTCGTGAGGTATGTCCGGAATCAATACGTCCACAGTTGCAGGTCGTGCGCCCGAACACTGAAGAGTCGGATCTCTTTCGACTGGCCACCTTTCTATGGAGTATTCCAGTCTCGCAAGGGTACGGTCGTCGACTTCGCTACCTCGTTTGGGACAAGTCGAATTGCAAGTTGATTGGCCTGATCGCGCTAGGGGATCCGTCGTTTAACCTCGCGGCCCGCGATTCGCTCGTCGGTTGGAGTTCGGCCGACCGTCAAGAGCGGCTAATTCACATGATGGATGCCTTCATCCTTGGTGCGGTGCCACCGTACAACTCGATCCTCGGCGGCAAGCTGGTGGCAAGCCTAGTCCGCTCTCGGGACGTTGTCGCCAACTTCCGGGATCACTACAGAGCGAGTGTTGGCCTTATATCGCAAAAGTCGAAGCACGCGTCTCTTGTGGCAGTGACAACGAGCTCGGCACTGGGAAGATCGTCCGTCTACAACAGGCTGGCGCTCGGCGGGGTCCGCTACTTCACATCAATCGGCTTCACTGGAGGATGGGGTCACTTTCACATCCCTCGGAGCCTCTTTGAGGATATGCGCAAATACCTCGCCCTTCGGCATCACAACTACGGGCGCAGCTACGAGTTCGGAGATGGTCCCAATTGGCGCTTACGAACGATCCGGGCAGCCTTAGACCTGATGGGGTTCGATGCTGATCTCTTGCGCCATGGCGTCACTCGAGAAGTCTTCTTCAGCCACATCGCCGACAACGCGCTAAGAGTTCTTCGGGGGGAAGTGCGCCGTCCCTCTTATGCGACTCTCCTCTCGGCCAGAGAAGTCAGTCTCTTGGCAAGGCAGAGATGGATGGTACCGCGGGCCTCGCGCGATTCTTCGTTTGCTCTGTGGGAGCGTGACGAGATCTTGGGGCGACTCGACTGGCGGAGCTCTGCGAACGGTTTTGCTGGCAACCGCATTGAGGCCTGACCGCCACAATCCCCCCGTCCGGATTCGCCGGTTACGCCACGGGAACTTTCCGATCGTCCCATGAGCTCACGGCCGCCCGTTGAGCGTGTACGGGCACTAGATGAGCGACTAGCCAAACATTTCCAGAATCTTCGACACGAGCGAAGCCAGTCCGGGGGCGGCAGGCCGATCTTTGCCCTCGAACACGGCCTGAATCGAGAACAAAGGGAAGACCTACAGGCCAACGTCCAAGAACTGATCAAATCGGGGCAACCAGTAGGCGAGGCGTGGTTGCCGCTCGTCGTTTACGCCGCAGAGGTGGGGTATCGCTACGAGGGCGAGGAATATTGGCAGACATTCGAATCCGAGACGCCGGGGTGGACGGCCTTTGGCACGAGGGACTATGTGCGTGAGAGTTTCCGAATGTTTGCAAAACGATTCGGAGGTGCTGAACCCTCTGGTCGCTGGGCAGGCCACTTCTCAATCATCAGCTGGCCGATCACGCATGCGGTCTTGCCAACGGACCTGCAGTTTCATCTTGCGCGGATCCTCTTTGACTACCGTCATCAGTTGACACAAGAGCTACTCTCCGAACCCGAGGTGTTCGGTGCCAAATTGGCAGCACGAACTGCCGGCACCTCTTCACGCTTCGTCAACTTTTCCCAGAACAGGGACCTGCTTGGCCAAGTTGCCGCTGCCTTGTTGATCGGAACCGATAGCGACAGTCCGTTACTACTCAGCTCCACCCTGGATCGGATCGTCGCCGACCTTGACAAAGTGCGTAGAGCGAAGGTGTGGCTGCGCGAGGCTCGGGCCAGCGTGATTCGCAACCGCGTTAAGGGCCTTAGCCGAGAGAAATCCGCAACCAGGAGTGAAGGCGGTCTGAGCCATGGGCGAACACTGCAGCTAGCGCCACCGTCGTTGTCTCTGACTCGTGACCAAGATGGCGTGTGGCGAGTGTCGATAGATCTTCCGGATTTTGAAATGCTGCGTAGGACCTCGCCTGACCTGCATGCAGCACTGGGAAAGATGCGGTGCAAGTTGGCCGGAGTAAATGGACCTCCATACGCGCGTGGTCGTGTCTTATTTGAGCCTCAGGTGGTTCTCGACAGTTGGCCGACTTCGGGAGAGCCACTCCTTAAATTGGAGAATGGAGATGCAGCACTTAACCAGGCCCTTGGGGACGAATGCCGGCTACCGGCGGGCCCTCCATGGGTGTTCAAGCTCAATGAGTCGCAAAAAGCAGTAGAAGTAATCGGTAAGACAGTCCGTCCGGGAGGCATCTACGTACTCGTGACCGACACTGACTTGCCATCCCGCACGATTGAGTGGATAACCCCGAGCTCGCTCAGGTGCTCTGGAGTGAAGGCCTATGAGGTACACGTCCCGACGTCAGTAGGGCCGGGTGAATTGGGTGCCCTTCGAGGTCTCGGTGTGTCGGTTGTTGTGGACATTGAGATCCGACCCGTTGGACCTGTCCCCGCTGCCTGGGACGGAGAGGGCCGGGTCGAGTGGATCGCAGGCGACCAACCCGTGATTGCTATTTCCTCCAACCGCGAGATACACAAATGCACCGTCGCTTTGGATAACGAAGCCCCTTTAGATTTGTCTTGGCCGACTTCTGAGCCACGGAAGCTATTTATCCGACTCGTAGATGTGGGTGTGGGTTCACACAAGATCAGCGCTTCACTCGTGCCGGCAGCCGGTGGATCGAGCGTGGTGAGTGGAACCTTATCTGTTGAGATCAGGGAGCCGCGTGCTCGCTCACACACAGGCTCATTTCGTGAAGCGCTTGTGATGCTGTGCAGCCCCGCATCGCCGACCTTAGACGAGCTCTGGGCGGGCAGCGTCAGTATCTCGGCGATAGGGCCCGCTGGCGTCCCGGTACACGTCGTGGCATCGCTGGAGGACCGCCCCGGTAGAGCCCTAATCAGCAAGCCACTTCGTGGTCTGAGCCTTCCGATCGAGCCTGGAGCCTTTGCAGCGGCTTTTGATGATCAGTTTCGGTCCGTTGAACCGTCACGCGTCTACGACGATGCAATGACATGCACGATTGAGGTATCGAACCCGGACCTGGGTTCGATCTCGCTGCGTTGTGAGCGCGAATTTGTTCCCTTAAGGTGGGCCGTCGGCCGTGACCGCGAAGGTCCATTCGCACGGCTGCACGACAATGTCGGTGCTCGAAGCCTGAGGGTTGAACGCCTCTCCTACTCTCGGCCTGACCTCCGTGAGTCGATTCAGGTCGATATCGTGAGCAGGCTGCGCTCTAACGAAGGCGGTTTGTTCAATGCGACTTGGCAAGAGTTCCGGGCAGCCGTCCTTCTTCCGCCTTTTGTCCATGACATCAATAGCATTCGGTTGGCAACCGTCAGGCCGTGGATTACAGCGGGTCCGCGGTCAGTCGACACAATCCTTAAGTGGCTCGAACTGAGCGATTTGTGGGCGACCGCCCGCTTGCCAGGCGACGCTTTCGCGCGGCACGCACGAGACAATGTCCTGCGGGCGTTTGCCACATCCGTATGTAGCGTGATCGGCGGTGCGCGGTGGGCTGCTGGCGAACAGCAGCTAGTGAATGGAAACCAAGGAGCCCTCTTGGAGCTGTCTAAAGCGATCGGCAACACCGACTACGAAGGCATCATCGCCGGCGACGTGAAGCGTCGTGCGCCCGGCTTCGCGTCGCTGTCTCTGGATGGGCGTGTTAGCGAGTGTGCTCGACTTCTGCGGAGAATCGCCCCAAACATGCGGCCCGGTATGCCGCCCGAATGGCATGCCGAGTTCATGCTGCGCCTCGCCAGTAGTCCGAGTCAGGCATCGACCTGGGCCGGGCCGTGGTCCCGGGTTGGAATCGACATGGCCATTCAGCACGCAATGATGCTTCGAGTAGCGCGATACATCGTGTTGGCGGTTCATTTCGCCAATGATCGACCAATCAATGCCAGTCTCTACGAGGGTTGGGCATGGGACTAGCGCCCATGGGCCAAGCTCGGGCTCGAGTGGTCAGCGTCGAGGAATTGGGGTTCGATGGCACGTCCTTTTCGATCGATTCGCCCGAAGTCCTGGCTGCTGCTCTTCGGAGAGGAGCATCGTTCCTGTGTCCAACCACTGCCACACAGCTGACCAACACCGTGGCCAGGTCTCTCGAGTGGGTAATTCCGGAGGGTAATCAGCTGACAACCGCGCTCTCCGACATGCTCGATGCGCTTGTCGGATGCGGTGACATATTGGAATTGGAGAATTCGATCGAACGTCGAACAGCCGGTGTCGCGTTGTTCCTCGGACCTCCAGCCTATGTTCGTCGACTAAGCGGATCCTGCCTGTTGCTGGGTATCCGTCCCGAGGGACAGCCATTGATCGGTGAAGCTGCACAGGCCATGATTCGCTGCGAGCGGCATCTTCGAATCATCAAACCTACCGCCGGAACCGATATCGAGGCCCTGCTGGTTGACTATGAACTCCGAGATGTACCACTAAACCAGTGGCTGCGGAGTCCCCGTCCGGTGGGCGCCGTCCAATTGGTTGACGAGCTCGATCGGCGCCTACGGGGAACGGACGCCCCTGGCGTCGTTGAAGGGATGACAATTTTGGATCCGAGTAAGCCAGTCGACTATTACAAGGGGCGTTGGCGATCACCCACAAGTCGCGATATCGGTCGTTTTGTCGCCAGGCGTCCGCGTGCGTACGGGGCTCCTATCTGGTGCTATGCGGAGCTGGAGGGCGGCGCCGTCAAGCGGCTCATTGATCTACCGCTAGAACCGGGGCTCCGCCGAGGGTGCGATGAGGCCTGGAGACTACAGGCCGCTATCGACTCTATCCGGGGGAATCCGCAGCGAATCCGTGTGCGATCGTCGACCGTTTCGGATCGCGCCGTCATTGATCTGTTCTCACCGCCCCCCAGTTGGTTGCAGAGGAGATGGGATGCGCTGGGGTCACCGTTGGTTCCTCAGCACGCACTTCTCTCGTATAGCCTGCTCCGCGACGAGGTGCCCGAGGAGCTGCGGTTCGCATCCGAATTGATGTGGATGTTCGCTGGACAGAGTTGAGGAGGTGACGTAATGGCATCGGCCTCAATGACTATCGCTGAGACAATCGATGCGATTCGCCAAGCGCTCAGCGACTACATCGAAGCCACCTACCACATCGGAAATTCCACCGTCGTGCAGCAGCGCCGAAAACTGCTTGACGAGCTCGGCGTTATCTACCAGGCACCGTACATAGAATCGACGCCCAGATACGTAAGTGGTCCGCGATTTCGCGACCTAGCTTTGCCAGCGGCAGCCTCAGAGCTGTTTGAGCTGATGACGAGGTCGACCGATGGCAACAACACTTTGCTCTACGACCCTCCTTATCTTCACCAAGCCGAGGCGCTCAAGTTAGCCCTCAACATGGGCCGAAGCTTCGCGCTTACTACAGGGACAGGATCTGGGAAGACCGAGTCGTTCCTGCTTCCGATACTTGGAAAACTGGCCGTAGAAGCGAAAGAGCGACCTGACGCGTTCGCAACTGCGGCGGTGCGCGTGATTCTGCTGTACCCGATGAACGCCTTGGTCAATGATCAGCTTGGCCGCCTTCGAAACATGATGGGCCACCCACAAGTAGTCGATAAGTTCGTGTCGTGGGCTGGCAGACCCGCTCGCTTTGCGCGCTATACCAGCCGGACGCTGTATCCAGGGGTACGTACTGTCGCGAAGGATCAGGACCGGTTGCGGGCCATCGGAAAGTTCTATGTGGACTTATTGGAGAAGGCGGCCCTACCCGACCAGCCGCAAGCGAGGGCACTACTTGAAAATCTTCGCGCGAAGGGAAAGTGGCCGGCGAAACCAGATCTTCAAACGTGGTACGGCGCACGCAATAGCAAATGGAAGAACAAACAGGGCGAGTTTGTCCGAGCCATCACTATGCTGCGGGATTCCGAGTTACTAACCCGACACGAGGTACTAGCAAACCCTCCGGATGTTCTAGTGACGAACTATTCGATGCTCGAATACATGCTCATGCGGCCGCTCGAAAGGCCGATATTCGATGCAACCCGGTCATGGTTAACAGCCAATCCAAGCGAGCGTGTGACGCTGGTGATCGACGAAGCTCACCTGTATCGCGGAGCTGCTGGGGCCGAAGTAGGGCTCCTGCTTCGCCGCCTGCGAGCCAGGCTTGGCATTCCAGCCGCTCGACTTCAAGTAATTTGTACCAGCGCAAGCTTCAATAGCCCGGACCACGCCAAAGGCTTTGCAGCGCAGCTATCGGGGACCGACCCCGCAAGTTTCGACACGATCCTCGGCAGTCTTGCTTTCCGGCCCAGCGAAGCACGGGGGACTGAGGAGGACGCCAGACTCCTGGCGTCCATTGCACTCGACGATTTCCGTGACGCTTCGAGCCGCGAGATACAGGTCGCCTCGGTCGAGCCACTCCTCCAATACCGCAATGTCAAAGAACAACCATCAGTTGAGGCCGCGCTCTTCGAGGCGTTGAAAGCCTATCCACCAATGAGCCTGTTGGTCAATCGCACGATGCGTGAGGCCATACCCCTTCGGGATCTTGGTCGGGTCGTCTTTGATACTGACGATGGGCTACTTGCAGAAAAGGCCTTAACTGCACTTGTCGCTCTTGGGAGCCTGGCCAGAAGGACAGAAGGCGAACCAGGACTATTGCCGTGTCGAATTCACAGCTTCTTTCGCGGGCTGCCGGGTCTCTGGGCGTGCGTGGACCCGGCCTGCGCTAGTCCAGGCCACACACCTGGATCTGGACCTATCGGAAGGCTCTACGCGCAGCCTCGGGATACCTGCGAGGGCTGTGGGGCTCGCGTCCTTGAGTTCTACACCTGCAGACAGTGTGGCGCTGCTTACTTGCGCGCTTATACCGACGAGGTTTTGAACCCCACTTACTTGTGGTCCGAACCCGGCGGTGCCTTCTTGTCGGTCACGGGGATCGTGGCCGAGCTACAAACCCTCGACTTGTGCCTAGAAGAACCGTTTACAAACGACGTCGAACCAGCTGACTTGGACATGGTTACCGGCCGACTGAACCCCCCCTTATTGGGCGATCGCGTTCGCAGGGTGTATCTAATGAAGGATCGGCAAGCGAAACCACCCCAGCCAGGTCAGTTCACTACAACAACTGGACCTGGAGAATTCCGACCGTGTGGCGTTTGTGGGAAGTCAGGGTCTTATGGACGCTCGTCAGTACAAGACCACCAAACAAAGGGAGACCAGCCTTTCCAAGCGCTCATAACCCGTCAAATTCAAGTGCAGCCTCCGAGCAAGGCGGTATACAGCGACTTCGCGCCTCTTAGAGGTCGGAAGGTACTAGCCTTTTCGGACTCACGACAAACCGCTGCCCGATTGGCTCCTAATCTGCAGACCTATTCGATGCAGGACGTACTACGTCCCTTGATTCTGGTTGGATTCCGCCAACTCCAAGCCGTCAAGTCGCTCGCAGCCCCACTGTCCCTCGAGGACTTGTTCCTTGCAGTACTCATCGCCGCCACGAAACTCAATGTGAGGTTGCGCCCTGAGCTTAAGGGAGGCGAGTCAATGCGAGCTCAGGCTGAGGTTGAGCGAGTTGCGCGCGACGCAGACCTGGAGAACCCGGAGGTCATGCTTGATCTGTTCACTACAGTCCGGGGTGAGACTCCGCCAAGAGCACTGCTTCGGGGCATCGTCACGACGCTCACGGATCGCTACTTGGGACTGCAGTCTTTGGCTTTGGCATCGCTGGTGGAGCGTGGATCACTGCACAGCAGAGTCCTCGAGGCACTTCCGAGCCTTGGTCCATTCGCAACGGAGCCGGATCATAAGCTTGCTGTGCTGCGCTGTTGGCTGAATCAGTGGACTGATCCCGGCATCTGGTTTCAAGGCATGCCAATCGAATGGTGGCTAACCACCGGCGGAGTTGAGCCACACACGGGAAAGTTCGCCTCGTTTGGAAGGTGGCTCCGTGATCCAGCAGTGAAGCGTGAGTTCGACAAGAATTGGCTCCCCGTTCTCCTTGAACATTTCTGCGAACCGGTCGGTGGCAAGCACCGCATACGAGCGGGAACACTGAGTCTGAGCACAGAGGGGAAGTGGGGGTATTGTCAGGTCTGCCGAACAACGCAGCGACCGTATCCCGGGTTATCCCGCTGCATCAGCTGCGGGCGAGACAGTGTCCAAGTTATTGATCCGAACGGTGATCAAGTATTTGCTGCACGAAAGGCGTATTACCGGGCGAGTACCGTTCGCGCGCTCGCGGACCCCCCGATTACGCCAATCGCGGTTATCGCGGCGGAGCATACAGCCCAGCTGAACGCAGCCCAAGCAGAAGAGATCTTCTCCAAGGCAGAGGAACACGAGCTGCTGTTTCAGGATGTTGATCTGGGTCCGGACGATTCGGGCCGACCCCGGACCGCAATCGATGTCCTCTCGTGCACAACGACGATGGAGGTAGGCATCGATATTGGAACCTTGTCTGGCGTGGCCCTGCGCAACATGCCTCCATCGCGTGCCAGTTATCAGCAGCGCTCCGGTAGGGCAGGGCGCCGAGGCAACGCGGTCGCTACCGTCGTTGCGTTCGGAAGCGTCGACACTCATGACGAAAACTACTTCAGTCATCCCGACGGGATGATTCGGGGACACGTCGATGATCCCAGCCTAACTTTGGACAACGTCGAAATCGCGCGCCGCCATGTCACTGCTTTTCTACTGCAGCGCTACCACCAGACGCGGCTGCCTGACATCGACCCTGAAGAGCAGCCGCAGTTGTTCGAAGTGCTTGGAACGGTCTCGGACTTCAAGAAACCCTCGTCGCCTCTGAATCGCGACGATTTCGCAAGTTGGCTCGCACTTGAGCCCGAACGGCTCGTTCATGAAGTTGATAGCTGGCTTCCGCAAGAACTCGGGGTGGCGGATCGCAGGCACCTCTTGAGCGGGTTGGTCGAGTCGACATTGGCTGAAATCGACAATGCGATTGACTTTGCCGCTCAAGTTGAAGATCCGGCGGCATCGTCCTCTCCCGACCAGGAAGGTTCAGACTTCGGGGTCGAAGCGCCTCCCGAACCTGGGGAGGAGTCAGCACAGCCGGGAAAGGCTGTTGGAAATCTGCTCGATCGTCTGCTTTATAAGGGCGTCCTGCCCCGCTATGCATTTCCAACGGACGTTGTCTCGTTCTACGTTTTTGACCGCGAACGATCCACACGTTTCAGGCCGGCGTTCCGCTATGCACCCGGGCAGGGCCTTCCCGCGGCCCTGAGTCAATATGCCCCCGGAAAGGAAGTCTGGATCGACGGCAAGCTCTGGATCTCTGGTGCCCTGTACTCACCGATGGCGTCCGAGCGAGCCGAGGCTTGGCAGGCCAAGAAGCTCTACCTGGAATGCTCAATATGTCACTACGCCAAGACTGAAGACTATGGTCAGGCCACAAGAGGCGAGTTACGCGATTGCCCGGCGTGCGGAGGCTCAGCAACTTTTGGCGAAGCGAAGAATTGGATAAGGCCGCCGGGCTTTGCGCACCCGCAGTTCATCGCCGAGGGAACATCTCCCGACGACCAGCCTGGCCGGAGTCACGCCACCAGAGCCAAACTAGTGGCTCCGGGACCTGCGGAGGAGACGAACTGGAAAGCCGTAACTGACCGGTTGAGGCAGTACTACCATCGGCCACATCTCCTAGTTAGCAATACAGGGCCTCGAAATGAGGGGTACTCGTACTGCGTTGCCTGCGGCCTGATCGAGCCTACAGCTCAGACCGTTAGTAAAGTCAGTTCTCAGCACGCAAAGCCTTACCCAGACTTGCGTCACCAAGACTGCCCTAGCGCGGCTGGCACTCGCGGACTCGTTCTAGGCACTGACTTCATCACCGACGTGGTTCTGACGTCCTTGAAGGTCGATCCACCCCTTACATTGCGGCCCAATTATCTGGCCACGAACGTTGCCCTTAGGACGTTGTGCGAAGCGTTGACGATCGCCGGTGCACGCAGACTCGACATCGAATCGGAGGAGCTTCAAGCAGAATATCGACCGGCTCTGACTCCGCGCGGACGCGAGGGATTAGAAGCCGAGATATACATCTACGACACACTTGCCGGCGGTGCCGGCTTCGCTAGGCGTATGGCGGACCGCGGAATCGAGGTCTTCAATGAAGCCCTCCAACTTCTTGAAGTCTGCCCCGACAATTGCGATCGCTCGTGCTACCGATGCCTGAGAAGTTTCAGCAATAGATTTGAGCACGACCTACTCGATCGTCACTTGGGCGCGAGTCTGCTGAGATATCTGATTCGGGGTGAGGAGCCGGTCCTTAGACGGGAACGTGTTGAGCAGGCTACGGACAAGCTTTTTGCAGACCTTTCGCGACAGGGCCTGACCGGGGTGCAGTTCTCGCGCAATGTCCTTGTCAAGATTCCAGGCGTTGGCAACGTCGAAGCTCCGATATTGGCCACAAGCCCGGCCAAACGCTTAGTAGTTGGTATCCATGGACCGCTTACCCCGGACCATGCAACGGATCCAGCGTTACGTGAGGCCAAGGAGTTTGGCACGTCCACACCTGTACTTCTGATCGACGAGATTGTGGTGGCTCGTAACTTGCCACATGCGAGCGGCCAAGTGATTGAAGCCATCGGTTGAAGGGTGTGACCGGCCCCGAGGAATTCACCACCGGTGTTGTCGGAGGTTCTGGACGTTGGCCACCTCTCCCCGCAAATTGGAGCTACTCCGGCCTCCGGGAAATCGAAGAGTGTCCACGCAGGTGGATGCTGCGTCGCGCAACTTATCCACAACTTTGGGATCGAAATGGCTACCCGGAGTCGCCGTCAATTCCGTCCTTGGTGGGAGAGGTCGTCCATAAATCGCTGGAGCGTGTGATCGAAGCTCTGGCTGCAGGGGGCTGTGAAACCGCAGATGCGCCCTGCGGGTTCGAGGTCATGAAGGGCCTCGGCGGGTACACATCGCTGATCGCGTCATCAATCGAGCAGCGGATGGCAACGCTGGAAGGCAACCCCCGCGTCAAAGACCACGTCGGGAATCTTCGGCAGGCCCTGCTGTTGCGCTTGCCAGACATGCGCCAGAGGGTGCAATCAGTCGTGTCGATGACCGAAATGCTGCCGCGGAGCCCGGATGCGGCGCCCGCCACGATGCAATTGGACGCCCGCAGTCCCTTGACAGAAGGTTCGTACGCCGAAGTCCAACTTGACGTGCCCGGGCTTGGGTGGACCGGCAGAGCTGACCTTGTCACGATTCGAAGGTCTGGCTGCGAGATCATGGATTACAAGACTGGCTCGAGGGAGGACGATCACCCTAATCAACTACGGACGTACGCGTTGCTTTGGAACCGCGACGCCAAATTGAACCCATCCGGCAGCCGCGCTGTTCGGCTAACACTGCGATATCCATCCGGAGATGAGGAGGTTCCGGCTCCAGGTGAGGCCGACCTTCTAGCTCTGGAACATGACCTGGTCAAAAGGACGGAGACCAGCGCCATTGAGCTCGCGAAACGCCCTCCGCCCGCTCGACCCGCCGCAGAAACATGCAAAGGGTGCCCAGTTCGGCATCTTTGTTCCGAATACTGGGACTTCATGGAAAGTCGCCCGCTGGCCAAAGAAGAAGGGAGTTCGCCGGCGTTCGGCGACGTTGAGGTGGAGATACTGAGTCGTCATGGCTCTCGTAGTTGGGTGGTGTCCTACCGACGCGGCCCTGGGTCGGGCGGCACGGCAATCCTCCGGACCATGTCGGAATCGACCGTGTTCTCGGTTTACGCTCGGCAGCGGATCCTCAACGCAGTAATTGGAATTGACGAGGAGAATCCCAATACCCTAGTTCTGACTCAAACTTCCCTGACTGAGATCTTCGCCTTAAATGCCACTGCACAACCTTCCGCCGTGCCGCGTGACCTGGGGAAGGTTCGCACTTAGCACAACCTGAGTCATGATTTCGGCCATGGGGAGGGTCCGCAAGCCGAGCCAGCTTTTGGACGAGTCGCAATGGGCGTGATTCTGGATGGGGTGCCAGTCTTGATCGGCCGCCAGCGACAGCAAGCAACGGCGGTCCAGACTCTTAGCGTGGAGATAATGCTGAACCTCCAGGCAATTCGGACAGGGAGGTTCGGGGCAGGCGAGCATCTCCGGCAGCTCAATCCCGAACGATTCGCAAATGTTCTGGCAGTCGACGGCAGCTACGAATTGTGGCAGGCAGCTTCTTTGGCTCAAGCGAGCGTGTCCGACTTAGAGAAACGCCTGTCAGCCGGCAAGGGCAACGAGGTGGTCCGCGGGGACCTGGCAGTACGGCGCATTGCTACTGCAGCTCGCGTCTTACATAGCTACCTACAGCGGCGGGCGGGCTGGTTTAGAGGTTCCCAGATCACCCTGGCAGCGCTTGTTGGATTGCTGGTGATCGTGGCCAGCCTCTATTTGCTCACATCACCGCACTGGCCTGACCGACTGCAGATCGCGTTGCCCGCGTACTTTGTAGGGACTGCCGTATTGATCCTGGTGATCGACATTGTCACTTGGATCTGGTTGCGTTGGGAAATGCACGTAATCTCAAAGGAGTACATGGTTTTTGACCCTTACCCATCGATCGCCGAGGCGATTCTCGCGTGAGCCGAACCGTCCACGGGAAGGGCCCGACGAAGAGAGTAACTACTCGCACGCTGACTGCACGGCTTGCAGCCAGGTTGCTCAGGGTGTGGTCGAAGGACACGTCTTCAGATCCGGAGAACTGGTCGCCAAGCAACCCGGCGTGGGGACAGTGCGCCGTCACCGCGTTGGTCGTCCAAGATTTACTGGGCGGCGAACTACTGCGCTGTACGGTCGGCCACATTTCACACTATTGGAATCGCCTGCCTTCCGGCGAGGAGGTGGACCTGACCTGCGATCAGTTTGGCGATGCGATAGAAATGCGGAATGTCGAGCTCCGTACCCGACACTACGTACTTCAATTTCCAGATACCTTCCGCCGGTATGAAGATCTTCGTCGCAGACTTGCCGAAGATCTGCCAGTGGCGGCCCGCGGTCGATGAGCATCTTGTTGCTGTTCTCGTCCAACCAGAGACCTCTGTATGAGCAGGACATCCTTGACGTGCTGGCTGCTCCGGAGCGGTCGAAGTACGACTTTCGCTACGAACGGCGTTACGTCGATCAAAGCGCGCTGGACCAATGGTCGAACCTTGGGGCGACTCCCGTGCTCGTATTCTTCTCAATACAACAGGAGGCTTTCTATCAACCGCCGGCTTACATTCCGGTTCGCCGCGGCAGGGTACTGAGCGCACGTATAGAAGGCGACATATGCTTCGTTCAGTTCGAGCTTGGGCCCATTATCAGCCTACCTTCACCGCTGGTCGAGGGCGATCGGAGGATCTATGAGGATCCTGTGCGCAGACTGGCTGAGGTGGTTAGCCGACTACCGAGTCCCGGTTTTGCGAGGCGGGAGTCGCGAAAGTCCGCTTCATTGGTCGACGATGCGGCTGTCCCGATCCAAAGGGTCGACACGATTCCCGTATTCGATCCGAGCGGCCCCATTTTAGTTGAGTCGAACGATCAAGTCGGTGCTTTCAGCCGTGCCACAGACTACCTGAGCCGCACGACTTCGTTCCGCTCCGCTCAGTTCCTGTGCTTCCATCGATTGACCGACCGGAGAAGCGGTGCCTCAGTGATGGCTACGGACGGTGTCTTCCCACTTGTTGATCGATCCGATTACGAATTAGAGCTACTCCAGATGCAACCTCGTGAAGTGCTGACGAGAGTGAGATTTAGGGTCGGTTCCGCCGAAGAGGTAATCAAGGTCATAGGCGTGCCGGAGTTTGACATTGCATCTCGGTACGACTTAGTGAAGTTACCTTTACACGTTCCGCCACTGTTGCCGGAGCTTCGGGAGACAATCCTGACCGTTGCTCCAAAATTGGCTGACACCACTGGGCCGCGCCTCCACTTACGACTCCGGATCACGCGCCAGCCGAGCACGTTAAGCGCATTTGGCGCCGCATTCCTACTCCTGCTTGCAGGCTTGCCAGGCGCATTCGGAGATATTCCGAAAATGGCTGTTGTCTCGTTGGGCGCTCTGATTGCCTTCGTATTCTTCTACTACGGGTGGGTAAGGATCAGTTCGCCGCGCGGTTGAAACCCGTATCGCGGCTTAGCCGCGCCACAAGCCTTATGAGTGCCGCACAGGGTGTCAAGCAGCTAACGATGCCAGGCGAGGAGCCGAACTAGGCCCCCGTACGTTAAAGCCGGCTCTCTGTTGGATAGCTCGTAGCACGTTCTCGGTGACCGCCCGATCAAGAATTTAGGCCCGCACCCGAGTCCTGACCCGCTTTCACCGGGAGGCCCGCCGCCTTCCAGGCTTCGAAGCCACCGATGACGTCGGTGGCATTAACCAGGCCGATGTCCTGCAGCGACGCCGCGGCGAGGGATGACGAGTAACCCTCCGCGCAGACCACGATCACCCTGATTTGGTAATCAGTCGCCTGTTCTATGTGTGACCGTGAGGTGGGGTCGAGGCGCCACTCGAGCACGGTCCGGTCGATCACGATCGCGCCAGGGATTTCGCCCTGCTCAGCTCGCTGGGCTGCCGTCCGCGTGTCGACCAGCAGCGCGCCCTGGGCGAGCTCGACCGCGGCCTGCTCCGGGGCGACTCTAATCAACCGGCGGCGAGCCTGTTCGAGCACCTCATCAATGTTGGGCGGCATGACCTGGCGGCGAGTTTAGCGTCGATCTTGGCGATCGAACGTGCTGTTTCAGGCCCCCGGACAGCGTTATGAGAGTGGCGTGGACCACGTCAAGGCCTGGAAGATGTTCGCTGAACTCCGCGAGCTCATCAAACCGCTCGCAAGACACCGCCCAGGCGGCATCGCGGTGGGGTAGGTAGTTGATCGACCGGTAGAAGGCGAAGCTCGCGCCGGCTCGCGGGGTGTCGCGGGCGGTCGTCGCCGGCAGCGTGGTTAGCATCGTCCCCAGCGGCTTGATCACTCCCAAGATCGTGCCGAGTGCCGTGTCGACCAGGGTCTTTAACTCCTCATGATCTCTTCGGTGTGGCCGAAGAATCTCATCAGCAACTCGATCCCCAACGCGTAGCTCGCGCTGAACAGATCGCTGATCGGCCGCGCATCCGGATTGTCGATGAGGTTGTAGCCGGTGGCCGGCGGCTCGGTGAACGGGTTCTCCATCGCCGGTCGGGCCGGTTCGAAGTCAGCCCGGCCCCGCGCGCAGTCGATCCAGCTGGCCACGAATCGCCACGAACCGCGTAGTGGGAGTTTTCGATGTCACCTCGCAGGCCTTCGCCCCGTTCGACGATAAGCTCGATCACCTTCAGCGCCGAAGCCAGGTCGGTCACCGGAATAAGCCCAGGAAAGGAAAGTTGGCGCTCGTCGCCTGGGCCCTGGGCGGTCCGATGAAAACACGCTCTGCGCCGTACCGAGCAGACCAGGCTTCGAAGCCTTCTTCTGCGTCCCGATAGAGATGAGCTCCTCCCGATCGCTATTCCGAGGGCTGCTCAGGGTTTCTTGCCGGTCTGAATCCACCGCTCGAACAGATCGACTTGCTCCGACGGCCATTCGCCGTCGCACGGCATCGAGCCCGCGCGCAGCCGCCCGAGGATTCGGTCCGCGACCGTACTCACGTCCTCGAAAGACGTCAGATCGAAGTGGCGCGCCATTGATCGAACGTCTTTATCGCGAAACAGCGGCCGGATGTCGGCGGCGAATGAGACCGTTCCGTCGGCGTTCACGCCGACGCCTTTTCACCACCCCGAGCCAGCATCCAGGCTTGCCCGGTCATGAAACCGCTCACGCCCATGATCGCCACCCCGTTCACGATGTGCAGCGCCGAGATGACCTGCCACGGGGTGTGCGCGAGGAGGAACTGGATGATCATCAGAACGAGAAGGAGGCCATTGAAGGTGAGCATCCGCCGCGGCACTCGCGCCGCGAAGGCGAGCCCAAGACTGATCAGGATTGCAATGCCGATCACGTCGCCCAACACCAGATGGGCATCGAAGCCCTTCAGGCCGTTGAATGCGAAGACTGCATACCCAGCCAGGTACAGCTGCACCACGATGAGCAGTGCAACGAGGCTCAACCATCCGGCGTAGATCCTTCGCAACATCGACTACTCCTCCTTCCATCCGTATTGATTCCATGACGGTCGGTGACCCAGGTGTTCCGCCAGCCTGTTCTGCGCCCGGAGTCAATTTACGGGCGTAGTTTGCTCCGAAAACTGGCTCTAGCCATCAGCCAATTGCATGCATAGACTGCGCTTATGAACAGCGTCGGCGACTCCTTCGCATGGGGGTTCCGTGACCCAGGTTGGGCCGGCAAGATGCTGCTTCAGGGCTTGATCGCGCTGATCCCGATCGTCGGCTGGATCGCGATGACCGGCTGGCTGATGATGGCGTTCGAAAACATCCGTAACGGCCGCAACGAGCTGCCGCCGGCCGGATTTCATCTAGAGCGGGGCATCGCCATCTTTGGCGTTTTCTTGATCTACGGAGTCATTCTTCAGATCCCAGGCTGGGTTATCGGGCTCGCCGGCGGGTTTGCATCCCACCACAGCGACACCGGCTTAAACGTCCCTTCTCCGTTGGTTGGCCTTGGATATCTGTGGGGCTTTCTAGCGAGCCTCTTCCTTAGTTACCTCGTGCCGTCGCTGATCGTGCACACGTACCACCACGGCTTTGCGGGCGGGATGAACGTGGCGGGGGTTTGGCGACTGGCGCAGAACAACGTGAGTAACAGCGTGGTCGCCGGGGCGCTGATCTGGGTGGCCAGCATCATCGGTGGATTGGGACTGATCGTCTGCTTCATCGGGATCATCTTCACGATCTCGTACGAGAACGTCATCCAGGCCGGGGTTGCCGCGTGGCTGGAAAGGGTGAACGCCGAGCCGGCGCCGGCTCCTGGACAAGCTCCAGCAGCCTAACTACCGATGGCGATCACGCCTCCCGGGATCGCCGGCGCGAAGGCTTGACCTTCCGATCTTGCTCGGCGCGTGCCGCTTTCGCCGCCTTGACGCTCGCTTCCAGCGCCACCATCAGGTCGAGCACTCGTGTCGGTGAAGGTGGTGTCGATACCGCTTCCTCGATGGGAGTCTTGGCCTCGATCGCATTAAGCAGCCGCTGACGGTGCTCGTCCGGGTACCGCTTAGGCTCGAATGGACCTGACAGCGTGTCAATCAGAAGTCGCGCCATCTGCAGCTCTTTGTCGCTCGGCTGTGCGTCGGCGTCAGGGATCCAGAAATCGGCGGTGACGACCTCGTCCGCGTGGACCATGGTCGTCAGGAGCATCACCTCGCCGTAAGGACGAATCGCGGTGAGGTAACGTCGTGACCGCAACGTGAACCACGCAATCGCCATCCGATCCGCGGCCGCCATCGCCTGACGCAGGACGCGGAATGGGGAGGACCACTCGCGGTCGGGGACCACGTAATAGCGGGATTCGAAGTAGATCGGATCCACCGAAGCCACGTCCACGAACTGCTCGACGTCGATGACGCGGCTTCGCTCCGGGGCCAGCTCCGCCACCTCTTCGCGCGTCAGGCTCACGTACTGCCCGGGCGCCACCTCGTAGCCCTTGCGAGTTTCCTCGTATGCGATTTCGGGGATGTCGGCGCCCACAGTGACGTCCGGGACGCCCGCGCGCTTAACGATTGGCGGCGGAGGGCCGTAAGCCGCGGCGGGCACGAACTCGAGGTCGGGCTCTGATACGCGCACGTGGCGCACTCGTCGCCCGCTGCTATCCAGCTCGTGGAACCGCACATTCTTCTTGCGGATGGCCGGGTACAGCCGAACCGGTACGACCACAAGGCCGAGCGACAACGAGCCAGTCCAGACCGCGTTGGCCATCTTCCACGCGAAATCCTAAGCGGCGCGCACCGTCACTCGGCGCTACGATGGTTCGAGGCAAACGCATGTTTGGGGGACTGCGCCTTGCTCCCGGTGTTCGAGTCGCGCTCGAGCGCAGGTGCGCCGGGGCCTGCGAGAGCTGCGGGCTCGAATGGCCCTGGGCTCTTTATGTCTTTCGCGTCGAGGATAGCGGGCGCTGCACGGTCGCCAACCTGATCGTCCTGTGCGGCAAATGCTCGACCGGCCGCGAGGGCGAGTTCGCTCCGCTGGTCGGCACTCGAACCGCGCGCGACGGCATCCTCACGGCCAACAACGGCCGGGCCGGTGCCGTGCCTTTGACCGATTCGAAGGAGGGCGTTGATAGCTGCCCGCGGCGGAGCATGCGAGGTTTGCGGAGCACCTGCCGGCGAGCGCGCGCTCGAGGTTCATCACCGGCTCGCGGTGTTTCGGGGCGGCGACGACCGCGAGGAGAACCTGCAGGTCCTGTGCTTTGCCTGCCACCACCGCCTTCAACCGTGTGCGAACGGTTGCGGCGCCTGGGCCGGCAAGAGATTCGGTATCTGCCGCAAGTGTCAGCTGCGCAGGTACGTCGAGCAGTGGCGTCCGCGAACCGCTGCCACCACCTAAGAAAGTTGTTGCGCATGACGCCGACCCGTGCTACGGTGCGGTAAGCGCTTACCGGTAAGCGCTTACTCCCGGCACGAAGTCACCCGAGGAAATCCCGATAGGGCCTGGTGTCTGCGCCGAAGAAACCCAAAGAGTCCTTGACGATCTATGACGTCGCCAAGCGCGCCGGCGTCTCCATCGCATCCGTCTCCCGCGTCCTCAACGGCCTCGGTACTCCACGCGCTGACACCCGAGACCGGGTGATGCAAGCGGTTCGCGAGCTTAGCTTCGTGCCCGACGGCGCCGCGCGGGCTCTGTCCAACGGGCTCAAGGAAGTGGTGGGCGTCGTCTTCCGCCGCGAGAGCGGTGAGACATACCTCGAGGGCGAGGACGAGAGCTTCCTCTTCATCGACGTCATCAATCGCGGCATCGAAACGGGGGCGCAGCGCCGCGGCTTCGACCTCCTCATCAGCTCCGTCGGATTCAACGACGACAACGTGGCGCAGCGGATCGGCGCCCTCGCCGGAAAGTCGGATGGCCTGATCCTTCACGACCGCATGCTCTCGGCCGTCGGTATCGCACGGCTCGCCGACATGGTCCCCGTCGTGACGCTGGCCGGCAGCCCCACACCCGCATCGATCAACGTGCGATGCGACAACGAGTCTGGGATTCGAGAGCTGGTCCGTCACCTGGCGATCGACCACGGATATCGCAGCCTTGGCTACGTCTCAGGACGCACCGACAGCCCCGACAACAAGACGCGTCAGCGCGCGTTCGAAACCGAAGCCGCGAAGGCCGGCGCCGACATCGAGACCGGGCCGGCTTGGCAGGGCAACTACAGCGCCGCGGGCGGGGCCAACGTCATCGAATCTCTGCTGGACGCAGGCAAGAAGCTGCCCCGCGCGATCCTCTGCGCCAACGACCAGACCGCGCTTGGAGTGATCCATGCGCTCGGTCAGCGCGGCATACGGGTGCCGCAGGACGTCGCGATCACCGGATTCGACGACGTGCCTGTCGCTCGCCACCTGCATCCGCCGCTTACCACCGTCCGGCAGCCGATGCAAGAGCTGGGCGCGACCGCCTTCGAAGTGCTCTACCGCCGGATCAGCCTGGGGGGCGGCACGCGTGACATCGTCCTTCCCGTCCAGCTGGTCGTCCGCGAGAGCTGCGGCTGCACCGGCGGCGCCGTCAAGGACGGCGGGTAGCCCGTGCAAGCCATCCTGCGCAGGCTCGGCGTTTACTTGCTCGCCGCGTGGGTCGCGCTCACCGTCAGCTTCCTGCTCCCCCGCGTCGTGCCTGGCAACCCCGTCGCCGGCGCGGTGGCGCGGGCCTCGCAATCAGGCAA
>Ga0209180_10000155_pt1 | contig 30632 bp, 24 predicted proteins | sample CZO8metaG_3_FD_188355 | JGI IMG/M metagenome (GOLD analysis project Ga0209180, IMG submission 188355) | Vadose zone soil microbial communities from the Eel River Critical Zone Observatory, Northern California, USA - CZOApr15con2H2.8 metaG... | ecosystem: Environmental > Terrestrial > Soil >...
CTTACAACTAAATCATCCGAGTATGAGGAGATGGAATGATTCCGCGGATTCGTCTACTTGTCCTGCCGCTGTTCGCGCTTGCCCTGCTCGGCGCGGCGTGCTCCAGGTCTCCTGTGCAAGTTGTTGCGCGTCCCATCATCGTCTTTATGACCGACTTTGGCACGGCTAATGACGCAGCGGCCATTTGCAGGGCGGTGATCGTTGGCATTGCGCCCGAAGCCCGCACCATGGACATCACCCATCAGGTGACACCCTACTCCATCGAAGAAGGTTCGCGATTCCTGGCGGGTGTGACCCCTTACTATCCTCCCGGCACGATTTTTCTGGTGGTCGTCGATCCCGGCGTCGGCACTTCGCGCAAAGCCATCATCGTAAAATCCAAAAAGGGCCAGTATTTCGTTCTCCCGGACAACGGACTCATCACCCCGGTGATCGACCGCGACGGGCTCGATTCCGCGCGCGAGATCACCAATTCCAACTGGATGATCCAAGCGGCCATCTCTTCCACTTTTCACGGCCGCGACATTTTCGCTCCTGCCGCCGCCCATCTCGCCGCCGGATGGGATTTCAATCTAGTCGGTCCCGTCGTTCCACAGCTCGTCCGCCTCACGCCCAAGACATCCACCGCCACCGACAGAGGCATCGACGGCGACATCATTGGTCTCGACGATCCCTACGGCTCGCTCGTTACCGATATTCCCGGGGATGACTTCAAACAGCTCGGTTACAACACTGGCGACAGGATCATGCTCGAGATCAACAGGAAACCCGTGACCCTGCCCTACGTCAAGACTTTCATGGACGTTCCTGTCGGCGATCCCCTGCTCTACATCGACTCCCGCGGACGCGTTGGCATCGCCCTCAGCCAGGGCAATTACTCGAGAAAATTCAGCATCACGCCTCCCGGCACCATCTCCATCCCCCGCAAAGGCACCCCCATCAAGGGAAAGTAACGATCCGGTGAGGATCGTCATCCCGAGCGAGTACAGCAAGCCGAGGGATCTCCGTTTTCCTCTGTGCTGCCACCGCGCCCAAAATTCCTCGGAACTTCTTCCGCTCCCTGGCGTAACTCTGTGTTAGCACGTCAAGGTGGCAGGGCTCGTCCACGGGCAGCCGCGACAGGGGTGAGACTTATGGCAACGGTGGGCAACCAAGTCGTGCAGGTTCTGCGCAGACTAAGGCGGACGCCAACGTTTACGGCCATTACGCTCGTCACGCTTGCGGCAGGCGTCGGAGCCAACACCGTCGTTTTCAGCGTGTTGGAAGGCGTCTTGTTGAAGCCCCTGCCTTATCCCAAGGCTGAGGAGTTGATTGGCGTCTGGCATACGGCACCCGGCATTCAGATCAAGGATTTGAATATGGGGCCCTCCAACTACTTTATCTATCGCGAGCAAGCTCGGACGCTTCAGGACATCGGCCTTTACGAGGGTGACTCGGTGAGCGTGACTGGCGTTGCGGAGCCCGAACGTGTGGATGCGTTGAGGGTCACCGAGGCCACGCTTCCTCTTTTGGGCATACCTCCCCTATTGGGGCGCGCTTTTCGCAAGGAAGACGATATGCCCGGCGCTCCGGAGACCGTGATGTTGACCTACGGCTATTGGCGCCGGAAGTTCGGAGGCGACCCCTCGGTCATCGGTCGAACCATCGTGGTGAATGGCAAAGGCCGCCAAATTATCGGCGTTTTGCCGCAGCGGTTCCATTTCCTCGACTTGGATGATCCCGCATTGATCACGCTTTTCCAGTTTGACCGGAACAAGACTTTCCTGGGGAACTTCAGCTATGAAGCACTTGCCAGACTCAAGCCCGGTGTGATTTTAGAGCAAGTCAATGCCGACGTGGCCCGCATGCTTCCTATCGTCATGAGCAGTTTTCCTGCGCCGCCGGGGTTCAGCCTCAAGCTCTTCGAGGACGCGCACATCGGCCCGAACGTCCGCCCGCTCAAGCACGATGTAGTTGGCGACGCGGGCGATGTCTTGTGGGTGCTCATGGGCTCGATTGGCATGGTGCTTTTGATCGCTTGCGCGAATGTTGCCAATTTGCTGCTCGTCCGTGTGGAAGGACGCCGCCAGGAACTGGCCGTGCGCGCCGCTTTGGGCGCCGGCTGGGGCCGCATCGCCGCGGAGCTTCTGCTGGAGAGCATCATCCTTGGGTTGCTGGGAAGCGTGCTCGGTCTAGGACTCGCCTACGCGGCATTGCGCGTCTTGGTCGCGATGGCGCCCGCCGGTCTCCCGCGCGTTCATGAAATCGGCATCGATGGCACGGTTCTCCTCTTCACGGCTGCCATTTCCGTCTTCGCGAGCCTCCTCTTTGGCGCCATTCCTGCCTTCAAATACGCGGGCGCGCACTTAAGCACCGGCATTCGCGAAGGCGGCCGCGCCCTGAGCCAAAGCAAGGAACAACATCGCGCCAGAAGTGTGCTTGTAGTGGTACAGGTGGCGCTCGCTCTGGTTCTGTTGATCTGCTCCGGGCTGATGATTCGCACCTTCCGCGCCATGACCAAAGTGGATCCCGGTTTCGCTCGCTCCGCCGAACTACAATCCTTCCGGATCTCAATCCCCGGCGCGCAGGTGAAGGAAGAAGAGCGCGTGCTCCGCATGGAAGAGGAGATCTTGCACAAGGTCGCAGCGGTTCCCGGCGTTTCTTCCGTGGCTTTCGGCACCAAGATTCCCATGGATGGCGATGGCTGGCACGATCCCATCTTCGTCGAAGACCACGCCTATGCCGAGGGCGAGCTTCCTCCGCTCCGCCTCTTCAAGTTCATCTCGCCCGGTTTTCTGGCCACGATGGGCACTCCGCTCGTGGCCGGCCGGGATTTCTCCTGGACAGACACTTACAAAAAGATTCCCGTCGCGCTCGTCTCCGAAAATATAGCCCGTGAGTATTGGCACGATCCCGCCGCCGCTCTCGGCAAACGCATCCGCGTCAGCACCAAAGACGACTGGCGCGAAATCGTAGGTGTCGTCGCCAACGTTTACGATGAGGGGGTCAATAAGCCGGCCTCCACGGCGGCCTATTGGCCTCTCATTCTGGATAATTTCGAAAGCGATACAACCATCGTTAGCCGCGATGTCGCTTTCGTCCTCCGCACTCCGCGCACCGGTTCGGAAAATCTTCTGACGGATGTCCGCCAGGCCGTCTGGTCCGTGAATCCCAATCTTCCCCTCGCCAATGTCCACCCTCTTGAATTCTTCTACAAGCGGTCCATGGCGCGAACTTCCTTCACTCTCGTCATGCTCGGAGTTGCCGGTAGCATGGCGTTGCTGCTCGGCATCGTCGGCATCTACGGCGTGATTGCCTATTCCGTCTCGCAACGCCGACGGGAGATTGGCATTCGCATGGCGCTTGGCGCCCAGCAACAAACACTCACAGCCATGTTTGTCCGCCACGGATTATCGCTGACGGGCATAGGCATGGCCTGCGGGCTGGTTGTGGCGGTAATCGTCATGCGCCTTATGTCCACCTTGTTGTTCAAGGTGAACCCCGTTGACCCAATGACCTATGCCGCGGTCTGCCTTGGACTCGTTGCCACCGCTTGGCTCGCCAGCTACTTGCCCTCGCGCCGCGCCGCCACCGTGGACCCCGTCGAGGCCCTCCGAGCGGAGTAACTCCTTCATTGGGAGTCGGGAGTCAGCGCAATTCGGTATACAATGCTCCCTATTCTCCGGGTCAAAAGCGGGTCACGCTCATCCGCGTCGTTTCGGGGGAACCATGGCAACCGGTGTAGTTCACCACCACAATCGCCGCTTCGACGATCTCTTTTTTTCAGGCATGGCGGTGCTCATTCTTGCCACAGTCTTTCTGGGGTTTGCGCGCACCTATTATCTGGCCGGGGTGTTCCGCGCTCCGCTCCCCAACCTGCTCGTTCACATCCACGGCGTGGTCTTTTCCTGCTGGATCCTTTTGCTGATCGCGCAAACCTCGCTGGTCGCTGCCGGACGCGTTGATTTGCATCGCCGCCTGGGCCTGCTGGGCTTTGGCTTGGCGTGTCTGATGGTTGTCCTCGGCCTGTTGGCGGCCACCGACTCGCTGGCCAGGCACTTTGCGCCCGGCGAATCGGGAGGGGGAGCCAAGGCGTTTTACGCGATCCCCATCGCGGACATGCTGGTTTTTTCGACGCTGATTTATTTTGCCTTCCGCAACCGCTCTAATCCTGCCGCGCACAAGCGGCTCATCCTGATCGCCACGATTACGCTCCTGGATGCGGCCTTTGTCCGCTGGCCCATTCCCGTTTGGTGGTGGCGTCTCGAAGTGGCGCAGATGTGCTGCTACCCGCTCCTGTTGTTTCTGATGGGCTACGACCTGTGGTCTACGGGAAAAGTTCATCGCGCTACGCTGTGGGCGAGTTTATTCTTCATGTTGCTCCAGCAGGTGCGGGCGCCAATCGGGCGAACCGCGCTCTGGCAGGGTTTCGCCACTTGGGTGCAGACTCACGCCCGTTCTTTCCACTGATGCCAAGAGAACTGGCGCCTCTTCCTCACCCCTCAGCGGTTGCTTTTTCCTCGTCGCCCGCCCAAGATAAAAGACGTTGTAGCCGCCTTCTTTGAGGACGACTTTTTCTCCTGGGGGTTCACCATGCCCGAAGCCGTTATCGTTTCCGCCGTCCGCACTCCCGTCGGCCGCGCCTACAAAGGCTCGCTGCGCGCCACGCGCCCCGACGATCTTGCCGCTCTGGCCATTAAGGAAGCGCTTGCGCGCGTTCCCGGCCTCGACGCCAAAGAAGTTGACGACGTGATTCTCGGCTGTGCCATGCCTGAAGGCGAACAGGGCATGAACGTCGCGCGCATTGCCTCGCTCCGCGCCGGTCTGCCGGTGGAGACTTCGGCCATGACCATCAATCGCTTCTGCTCGTCTGGCCTGCAAGCCATCGCGCTCGCCGCTGAGCGCATCCGATCCGGCGCCGCCGAAGTCATCGTCGCCGGTGGCACGGAGTCCATGTCCATGGTGCCCATGGGCGGAAATAAGATCTCCCCGAATCCCTGGCTCGTCGATCACTATCCCGACGCCTACATCAGCATGGGCCTAGGCACGGAAAATATCGCGCACAAATTCGGCATCACGCGCGAACAAGCCGATCAGTTTTCCGTTGAATCGCACACGAAAGCTCTCGCCGCCATCGCTGCCGGCAAATTCAAAGACGAGACGATTCCCGTAGAAGTGAAAGTTACTTCTGTTCCCAACGGCAACGGGTCGTCGCCATCCTTGGTGTCCGTGGAGCGGTCAACAAGACAAAAATCCGCGCCCAAGCCGGCCACGCAGACTTTTGTCTTCGCAACCGATGAAGGTCCGCGGGCGGACACTTCACTCGACGCGCTGGCCAAGCTCAAGCCCGCGTTTCATGTGAAGGGTACGGTGACCGCGGGGAACAGTTCGCAGATGAGCGATGGCGCCGCCGCAACCGTGGTGATGTCAGACGCCCGCGCCAAATCGCTGGGATTGAAACCCCTTGCGCGTTTTGTCGCCTATGCCACCGCCGGCGTTCTGCCGGAAGAATTCGGCATCGGCCCGGTCGCCGCGATTCCAAAGGTCCTCAAACTGGCTGGCCTCTCCCTCGGCGACATCGCCGTCATCGAACTCAACGAAGCTTTCGCCGCTCAGTCGCTCGCTGTCATCCGGCAAGCCGGCCTCGACCCTTCGCGCGTCAATCCCAACGGTGGCGCCATCGCTCTCGGCCATCCCCTCGGCTGCACCGGAGCAAAACTCACCGCCACCATCATCCGCGAATTGCAGCGCCGCAATGCGCGTTATGGCATGGTCACCATGTGCATCGGCGGCGGCATGGGCGCCGCCGGCATCCTCGAACGCCTCTGACTCCTGGTTTTGTGGGCACCGGGCTTCCGCGCTTTTTGCGTCCCAGCGCTTTCTGCCGGGACGCCCGGCCAGCTTCTTTCTTGTAGCTGCGAGTTTGGCGATATTTCGCCCTGGTTTTGACCGACAAACTCGCTATCTTTCTTTTAGCTCCTCCTCTGTTCCTCGCAGGCATTCGGAGGTGGCCATGAGATTTGCGAAGATCGTGTTTCGGATCGCAGGCATTTGGGGCGTGCTGATCATCACACCGCTCTACTTCATGTTCGATCTCATCGGGCGGAAAGATCCCCCGCCGATCACTCATCCGGGATTCTTTTACGGATTCGTGGGCGTCGCTCTGGCGTGGCAGATTGCGTTTTTCTGCATAGCGACGGACCCGCCACGCTATCGACTGCTCATGATTCCTTCCGTGCTTGAGAAATTGAGCTATGGAGCTGCGGTAGTGGTTCTGGTTTTGCACGGACGCATGCACGCGTCGGACCTGGTCTTTGCAGGCACGGATTTGCTGCTGGGCGCTCTGTTTGTGATCGCCTACTTCAAGACACCGTCCCGCGCTGTCTAATTCCGCAGAGACAAGCCGGCGAGAATCTCAATCGCTACTGCCCGCTCGATCTTGGAACGAGAACTTGGACTCCACCGCGAAGGGCTTCCCGTCCAGCTCTGCGTAAGGATAGATGAAGTAGTTGAGCGGATCGCCCTGCTGCGGTGGGTCGAGGCGGATGTCGCGTCCCACAGTAAACTGCAGGCGATTGTCGTCATGCGCCCCGAAGAAATACCTTTTCTTCTCCGGGTGCTTCCAAGCTTCCGACGCGTCCACCGGGATCCAGCCGTAGGGCTCGACATAGAACTGCGCCCAGCAGTGATATCCCGGTACGGCCCCATCATGCTGATCGGCAGGCAGCGGAAAGCCAATTTCAAAGCGCGCCGGAATTCCGGCCGCCCGCATCATGCCAATGAACAGTGAGTGGAAATCGGTGCAGTTACCGCGCTTGGCCGTGCAGGCCCAAATCGCATCGCCGTTGCCCCAACCGGTGCCGGACTTGTCGTAGCGCATGGTGGCGATGACGTAGTTGTAGATTGCTCGCGCTTTCTCCAGCGGCTCTCAGATCCCACGCGTCTCTTGCGCAGCGAGCTCTGCGATAACTCCCTGAAGAGGCACGCGACGGTCCGGTTGAAGGAAACGCTGAAGACCTGGCGAGTCTACTCCAGCCGATTGCGCGCTGACTGGGTGGGCGTCGAGGTCGACTCGGTGTTCCTGGCGCGTTACTTGAAAGCTCATGCGCACTTCTTCGAGTGAGCTCATCTGTGCCGCCGAAACTTGCAGATAAAGGTACTCGTTGCCGTATTCCGGATCGCGGTGCTTCGCATAGGAGAAAGGAGACTCGATCTTCAGACTGCCGACCGCCTGGTATGGATCCGATTGCGGCAGCGGAATCCAAATCCTTAAAGTCTTGGCGCCTAGAGGCGAGGCCGGAATTCTAGTGAGATAAGTAAATTCGAAATTGCGTACGAGAGCGTTCTTTTGCGACGGAGCAGAGAAAGCCGCCCCTAGAACAGCGAGCGCAAAAGTAAAAGTAATGCCCAAAGCAACGATTCTGCGAGAAGTCATCGGCGAAAACCTCCTTGGGGCAATCGACAATCTGGCCTGGGGCCAGTCAAGCAATTGGGTTAGGTAACTTGAACTTTGAAAGGGACTTGCCAGCGGGACCCGCGGTTAGCGGGTTGTTCAAGTAAAGCCGTTCGAAGGTCGCAACAACATGGGGAATTCTACTAACATCGAGACCCGTTCATTTGCAAGTGCTTCTGTAACTCAGAGACATCTGGCTTGCCAAAACCTCGTTTGGTAGTCACCACGTTTCTGGCGCGACACGCGAAGCGTCCCAATCACACAATCACCGGTGTTGCGTCAAATTTTGTAATACCGAAGCCTGAAAACGTCTCACTGTATACGTCTTTTTGATCCGCCAAGATGCTCAGGGCGATGGCTTCGCCAAGTTTCAGCGCGTCGGAGTAGTCGGTACGCCAGTGGACTCCGGCATGATTGCGGCCGATTCCGATATTGGAGGCAAGCTTGTTGATTTCGCCGTTGACCGTGATCTGGTTCGCATCCGAACCAGTGTACGAAACCAGAGACAGCCCATCTTCGCTGGCCATCTGGATGGCGCCGTCTTTGAGTGTGTTGAATTGGACGCTTCCGTGAAACGCGGCCTTCAGAATTGCGGCGCAGGCTCCAGCGACAGAGCCATGGCCTTGCGCGTAGGAAGGATGCTGCGGGCACCCTTCCGGATACGCCTGTGCATGGAAGTAAGTCAAATACTTAGTGAAAGTCCGGGCCAAAGCAACTGAATTCAACACGTCTGGGTGTAATGGATAGGTAGCTTGGCCTGTCTTGGCCACGTGCACAAGCCCCCCGTAGTCTTCCGGCCTCAGGGTCCGGTGTACAAACCATTTCGCGTACCAGACGGCCTTCAATGCTCGATTTGCAGCTTCCGCGAGAAGGGTCAAGAAATGGGGTCCGCCGAAAGTTGCAAAGGACGACTGCTTTGTGAGACTCAAATAAGGATTGCCTGGGTTCAGGGGCACCCCGTGGGTAAAGAGCCAGATGCCGGCATTATAAAAGGCTTCGAATACCTGGTCCGTATGGACGTAGGCGCTTAGATCGCGGCCGTTCCGCATGTACCGGAGTTGGGGGTCATTCTGATTGGTTGTGAATGGTCCCTGGCCATTGCGTGCTGCGAGCCATGTTACCTGGTCGGTGAAATAATCTACCCCCGGCTTGTACGTGGTGATCTGCCCGCTGATGGGGATTTGTCCGTAGTTGAACGGTTTTAGCAGCAACTGAGAAACATATGGACCAATGACGTCTTCTGCCGTGAATCCCCGGAACAACGTTTGCGGGGTAACCTGGCCAATCGACCTGGGTCCAGCGAAAGCCGCGAGGCCAGACAATTCGGCAGCCGCTGCTTGCGCCGTCGGGTCCGTAGGGTAATCTGTGAAATTCACGTCCCGACAAAGAGCCATCCAATAAAGTTCCACCATATCGTCGGCGCGCGCCTGGCTGGCCACGGCGGGGGGTGGGCCAATGGCCAATTGCTGGGAGTCCCTCCCTTCCATGTCGAAAGCAACTCCCGCCAACGGATTCACGAGCTTAACGGTTCCGCCCAGCCGCACATTCTCAAAGCGAGCGGCCGTGCCGTGCCTGGCGGCGTCCAGAAGCAGCTCGTAGGAAGTTCTGTCCACCTCTCCGATCAAGTTGTGAGGTAATCCTTTCGAGTAGCTCCCGATAAAATTCGCGTAGTGCTCTTCATCACCATTCGTGACTTGATTTGGTGTGGGGACTTGGCGTTCGTCTAGCGCCGCCTCGCGCCGAATGTTGAAACATTCTTCAGCACGCTGCTGGCTCGCCCCGGCAGACGATGCAGAAGGGGTGCTTGCCGATTTTGCAAGGGGTGGTAAACCAATGGCGCTCGCCACCACGCTTGCGGCTGCTGCGGCACTACCGATCTGACCAAGAAAGGCCCTTCGGCTCGTGCCGACGCAAGGTTCAGTTGCCGTGATCAGTTGTTGGTCCTTCTTGTCAGAGTTCCCAGGCACCCAACGCCGTGCTTTGCTCACGGAGATTGCCTCCCCGAAAAAGTGGCTGACCACCAATGCAACGCACGCTTCACCTAAGGTCGCCACGCCGGGTGGGGCTTCAATTCCCGCCCGCCGTGCCGGTTATGTTTCCTCGTCCCTCCGTGCGAAGAAGCCCGAGGGCATCAGAAGAAAACGCCGTTGTGTTCGGTGCCAAATTGCGCGAAGTTGGTGTGCGTCTTCGCCGGATCGGATTCGAAGTGGAAACCGTGTCCGGTATCCTTTGGCGTGGTGGCAGAGACGGCAATCGTTGCCGAGCATTCGAAAAAGTCCCCGCGGAATTTGTTCGTCGCGTCGCTGAATTTGAGGACGCTGTGGGTCACTCCGCTCCATTCGATTTTCATCGAGTTGATGATGGCGCTGAAGATCCCCATAGCGTGCTTCGGGTCAAAACTGTTAGGGACAGTGAAAACGTCGAACACGGAGCACACATTGTGCACGAGCAACTCCGCGGTCTCGGCGTCGATGTCCACCTTTCCGCTACCAACGGGGTAAGGAACACCCCAAAAGAGTAGGGAGCCTGCCCCAATCCCTGGGTCATAGGAGTGTGGCTTGAAGCCCGCCGGGCTTCCAAGGCTGTCCAATCATATGAACCCGATGGTGCCGCGGTGCTGCTCGTTGTCGAGCCCAACAAAGACGCCGTCCATGAAGCGCATGTCGGTGTGGAAATCGAACGTGGCGCTGTGACCGGTGTTGAGATCCGTGCCGGTGCCCGAGAGATTCAGATCGGCCTGGGCGATCACCCCGCTGAAATCGGTGATGATCGACGGGTCGAAACCCGCATTGGGAAAATGGGGATCCGTGGACGGAGCGCCCTCGACCGGGCCGGGAAAGAAAAAGTGTCCACCGGGCGGTGCAGTGATGTGCGGGATGGGTCGAGGAACGGCCTTGCACTTGTTGTGTTCCCCTTCATCCTCATCGTCCGCAAGCGCCGACAATCGCAGTCCAGAACCGAGCAAGAGTCCAGCTCCGGCGGCGGTGCCAGCCGCCCCGCGAATAAGATTGCGCCGGGTTAGCCATTTCTCCTCAAGCTTTTTCCACGAAATAGACTTTTCGTCATTCATTGACGTTCTCCTTCGACTTGCTCGCAATGCACACGCGGGGAGTGTGCTCATCTACAAGTGATAGCCCGGGGTCCCGAGAATAATTTCCAGAAACCGTGAGAATAAATTGCGGGAAAAGCGAACGGGAAAACCGGCCCAACTCTGCGCCTCGGCCCAGGACATGTCAAGTACAAAGTCTGGTAATGAGAGTACTCACGCTCGCGAAGATGTCGAAGGGAAACTTGAGAAATGCTGAACAGACAAATTCTTACAGGGGATCGAACAGACCAACGAGCAGCTCGCTGTCTATCGAGAACGCACCTGACAAGCCAAACTCAGCCAAACTCATGATAAGAGGCACTGTCGGACACTTTCCCTTCGCGCCTATAAACATTCAACTAGCCCATTCACTAATTGTTGCTACAGCGTTTCACTTCCTAATATGTTGAGCAATGTTTGGTGCTGGTTCTGCCGGATCAATCCGTGTTGCGGACGAATCACGGCGCACTCGCAAGTAATTCACGTGGACGGTAAACGGGCCAATCGGGCACGTTCTCTGCGATGGGGGCGCCGAATCGCACGTGGGCGGGATACGGAACTCCGTGCTTTCCGGCTGCGACAGTCGGCTACAATGCTGCGCGGAGGAGCCATGCCCAAATCGCGCAGGCAGTTCTTGACGGAGAGTTCGCTCGGTCTGATTGGCGCGGCCGTTGCCCCAAGCATTCGACTGCCGGAGCAGTCGGAGAAATACACCCAAGAGCCGACGCCGCCACCAGGGGCGCCGCCAGCGTTTGGCACGGGACCTGCCGTCGGGCCCGAAGTGTCGCCGGCGACCTTCGCCGAAGCAGAAAAACTCGTGCAGGTGGAGCTGACCAGCGCGGAGCGGAACGTCGCGGCAGAGAGCTGGCGGGTGAACCTGGCCTCGCTCTACGAGCGGCGCACGGGCCCGCACAAGCTGGCACTCGAACCCGCGGTCGCGCCGTGGTCGCGTTACAACTCCGTTCTGCCGGGCCAGCATGCGGGCCCGCTGCGCGATCAATTCATCCGCAGCAGGACTGATCCGGTGCCCCTGCCCGCCAGTGATGCGGATATCGCTTTCGCTCCGGTAACGCAGCTTTCGCGCTGGATCGAGCGGCGCAAGCTGACCTCCGAGCGGCTCACGCGAATTTATTTGAAGCGCATCGAGCAGTTTGATGCGAAGTTGCGCTGCGTCATCACGCTGACGCGCGAGCTGGCGCTGGCGCAGGCAAAGAAGGCCGACGAAGAAATCGCCGCGGGCAAGTACCGCGGGCCGCTGCACGGAATTCCCTGGGGCGGGAAGGATCTTCTGGATACCGCCGGAATTCCGACAACCTATGGCGCGGAGCCTTACCGTAACCGTATTCCGAAAGAAGACGCCGCCGTGGTGAAGCGGCTGCACGCTGCGGGCGCAGTGCTGATCGCCAAGCTCAGCCTCGGCGCGCTGGCGTTGAACGATATCTGGTTCGGAGGACAGACGATGAACCCGTGGCTGCTGGAGGAAGGAGCGTCGGGCTCCAGCGCCGGACCGGGGGCGGCCACCGCGGCGGGACTCGTCGGCTTCGCGATTGGCAGCGAGACCGGCGGAAGCATCGTCAGCCCGAGCATGCGTTGCGGAATCACCGGACTGCGGCCCACGTATGGGCGCGTGCCGCGCACCGGCGCGATGACGCTCTGCTGGTCGCTTGACAAGCTCGGTCCGATGACCCGCACCGTCGAGGATGCGCTGCTGGTGCTGCAAGCCATCTCCGGGCCGGACGCCGGCGATGTTTCGAGCATGCCCAGCCGGCTGGACTTTGATGCAGGCGCGGGCGTGAAAGGCTTGCGCGTGGGCTATTTCCCGGGCTGGATGAAAGAAAATCCGGCAACCGATGTGGACCGCGCGGCGCTGGAGATGCTTCCCAAGCTCGGCATGGTTCCGGTGGAAGCGGCGCTTCCGAATTGGCCGTATGGCTCGCTCAACCTGATTCTCTTCGCGGAAGGAGCCGCTGCTTTCGAGGAGCTCACGCTTTCCGGCGGCCTGAATCAACTGAAAGTGCAGACGCCGGACTCGTGGCCGAACCTTTTCCGGCAGGCGCGGTTCCTTTCGGCGGTGGTTCTCGTGCAAGCCGACCGGTTCCGGCGCGAAGTGTGTGAAGAAATGGCGCGCATCTTTTCGCAGGTGGACCTGCTGCTGGTGCCTTCGCTGCGCGACGAAATGCTCACCATCAGCAACAACACCGGGCATCCGTCGCTCACGCTGCGCGCGGGCTTCGTGGAAGTGTCCGAGGCGCGTTCGGATTGGGCGCCCGATCCGCACAATCCATTGCCAAAATTTTCTCCGCCGCGCCGCGTGCCGCACGGTATCACGCTGATTGGGCGGCTCTTCGAGGAAGGCACGCTGGGCCGTGCGGGCATGGCGCTCGAGCGCGCCTTCGCCATCGCCAGCCAGCGCCCGCCCTCGTTCTGATCGGTCCGGATGGTGGCTGGTTGACGCGCAAAATCGGAAACTGATCCGACACCGGGAACTTAACAGTGTTTACTACGCTTTGCCCCAGGAGTAAAATCGAATGGTCGGCGTCGCCTGCCTCTAACTGACGTTTGACCGAAACCTATTTTTACGACTTCCCTACCAGGAGCGACCAAGATGGCCACCGCTACTCTCACGAAGATAGCCGCAAAGGGAGGCAGCTTCCTCCTCGAAACGCCGCAGCCGAGCGACGTTTTCACGCCCGCCGATCTCACCGACGATCAAAAGCTCATCGGCCAAACCGCCGAAGAGTTCGTGATCAAGGAAGTTTTGCCGCTGGCCAAGGACTTGGAGAACAAGAAGCCCGGTTTGATGCCCGAACTGGTGAAAAGAGGCGGCGAAGTGGGATTGATGGGCGGTGGTGTTCCCGAGGAGTACGGCGGCGCGGGTCTCGACAAGATTGCCACCACGGTTCTCACGGAGAAGCTTTCGATTTACGGCGGGTTCGCGGTGACGCACGGCGCGCACGCCGGCATTGGCACGTTGCCGATCGTGTACTTCGGCACGGAAGCACAAAAGAAAAAATATCTGCCGAAGCTGGCTACGGGCGAGTGGATCGGCGCTTATTGCCTGTCCGAGCCGCAAGCAGGTTCCGACGCGCAAAACTCGCTGACCCGCGCGGTGCTCAATGCCGAAGGCACGCACTACATTCTCAACGGGCAGAAGATGTGGATCACCAACGGCGGTTTCGCCGACGTGTACATCGTCTTTGCCAAGGTCGATGGCGAAAAATTCACCGCGTTCATCGTCGAGCGCACTTTTCCCGGCTTCAAGCCCGGCAACGAAGAGCACAAGATGGGCATCCACGGAAGCTCGACGACTCCGATTTTCCTCGAAAACTGCAAGGTGCCGAAAGAAAACGTGCTGCATGAAATCGGCCGCGGGCACATCGTGGCGTTCAATATTCTGAACGCCGGGCGCTTCACGCTCGGCGCTTCCTGCGTCGGCGGCTCGAAGAATGTGCTCACGACGGCTTCGAAATATGCGAAAGAGCGCAAGGCCTTTGGAAAACAGATCGGCGACTTCGGCATGATGAAAGAAAAGCTGGCGGAAATGGCCATCCAGATTTTCGCGGTGGAATCAATGGTCTACCGTTCGGCCGGAAATATTGAAGCGGCGATGACCGCTGCTTCGGGGTCGGGCGATAAGATTCAAAATTCGATGAAGGTTCTGGAGGAGTACGCGATCGAAAGCTCCATCGCCAAGGTTTATGGCAGCGAGATGCTTGATTTCGTGGTGGACGAAGGCGTGCAAATCTTCGGCGGCTACGGTTTTCACGAGGAGTATCCCGTCTGCCGCGCTTATCGCGATTCGCGCATCAATCGAATTTTCGAAGGCACCAACGAAATCAACCGCATGCTCATCATCCAAATGTTGATGAAGCGCGCCATGGGCGGGCAATTGCCGCTCATTCCCGCGGCCATGAAGCTGGCCGATGAAATTCTCGCCGGGCCATCGTTCGAAGAAGCGCCGGAGGGGGTTCTTGCCGATGAAGCGCGCGTGGTGGCCAATTCCAAGAAAATGTTTTTGCAGGCGGCCGGCGGCGCGGTGCAGAAATTCCGCGAAAAACTGGCCGACGAACAGGAATTGATCGGCGCGCTTTCAAACATGGTGATGGAGATTTATGCGATGGAGTCGTGCCTGCTCCGCGCGCAGAAGGCCGCCGCGCAAAAGGGCGAATCCGCAACGCAAACGATGATTGACGCCGCCCGCGTTTTCATCCACGACGCCGCGGAACGTGCCGAGCACGAAGCCAAACGCGCCGTCGCCGCCGTCCACGAGGGCGACATGCTGACCACGCAGATGGCCGTGCTGAAACGCTTCGCGAAGCGCGCGCCGGTGGACACCATCGCGCTGCGGCGCCGCGTGGCGGCGGCAGTACAGTCTCAGGACCGCTATCCGTTCGAGGGCCGATAAGGGCCTTCTCTGGACATAGTGAACTGTTACACACCGTGAGTCTGATTTCCGCATTGGCCTATACCGTAAACGCAGACCGGATTAGGTCTTGATTTGCACCAACTCAGGGCCGTTCGCCGGCCGTGGATTGCGGGCGCCCCAGCGTGAAGGTTGTTCCGATTTCCGTTTAAGGCGGTTCACCAGCGAGCCGATTCCTATGGAAGCGCGCACAAAATCGCCAATTTTCAACGGCCCCGCAACTTTCACGTTGCGGATCCAGTGCAGGCCGCTGCTCGCGATGCATCCGCACTGCGAGCAATCGGGCGTCCCGCCAAAAACGCAGGGCTCGACGCGCGTTTGCAGGTCCGCGGAATAATTCGCGGACATCTTTGCAAAGAGACAGTCCTCCGGGCTTTTCGGCGGATGGACGAAAGCCCGCGCGATTCCCTCATTGAAAAGCAATTTCGTGTATTTCTTTGCCAGCACGTTCAATTCCAGCGCCGCAAATTCCCGGTCCGCGGAAGTTAGCATTTCTGCGCTTCGCTCGTCCTTTTGCGGCGTGTAAAGACTGACCCAAATGCGGTTCACCTCCGGGCGCGCGCTCCAGAAAGAGACGTACTGTTCCAGGTAGCTCGGGCGCTCCAGCATCGGCTGCGTGATGACCCAGTGAATGTTCACCTCGCGTTCCTCAATATTCTTGAGGATCCGTTCATAGGTTGCTGGTTTTCGCCGGATATCGTGATGTTCCGGAAGGCCATCGACGGACACCGCCACGCGCACGCGTGGCAGTTTCATCCATTCGAGCGGAATCGGGATAACCGCGCTTGTGACAACGAGAGTGAAGACGTTCATGCCGCTGAGCGCGGGAAGAATCGCACTCAGCTCCCGGTGCCGAATCAGCGGTTCGCCGCCTACCAGGGAGACATGCATGGGCCGGTGCTTGCACACAAGTTGCAGCACGCCGTTGACGAGCGCGTCGCCGCGAGAGTCGTTCAGCTCGCGCAATAACACCTCGCCCCCCAGATGCGTTGCGCCGTACGCGTAACAGCCGGGACAATTCAGCGGACACTCGCGCGTGATTTCAATCGAAAGCATGGGCGATTTGCCGCGCAAGATTCTCCCCCAGGCGCTGACCAGTTCACGCGGGGTTACACTTGGATTCGGCTTGGTCGGGGACATACAACTTGGATGCCGGCACGTGTCAGAACGCTGCATTGCAAGGATAATCGGAATCTTATGTATCCCTTTTAGAAAGAAAAGCTTGGGTTTGGTTCGGGGATTAAGGTCTAACTTTCTTTTTGGGGTAGTGGAGTCCTCACCTGGCCTTGCGAAGAATGGCAGCGGTGCCGATAAAACGGCAATACGGCTTAGAGGGAGGAAATCCTTACTCCACCTCCTCGTGTTTTGATTTCCTCTTGCCTCCGGCCGACTGTCAACTGTTGATTGGCGACTCTCTGCCCGTCGCGCGGAGACGGAGGAAAAGAAAAATCGATCCGGCGAGCAGCAGCGGCGAGGAGTAAAAGCCCGGTGCGGGCCGGGGGAAGTGAACCGAAGCGACCGTGCGCCCGAAGATGGTTGCGACCGTGTGACCCGTGCCGTTCAGCAGGTGTACGGCGGCATAAAAATAGGCCAGCGGCCGCAGCCACTGCGCATTTCGAAACGCGAAAGGCGTAAGAAGCAGAAGGACAACATTCGCGATGATCAGCCCGATCAGCCATTGGCGGTATTCGAACGTGGGCATGGGAAACCAGGATAGTTGTGCACGAACCGCAAGGACCGTTGGGTTGTAGATGCTCAGGAAACCCGTCAGCGCTTCGTCCGTTACGTGCGCGGCAAACGCGAGACACAAAAAAAGCCAGGCGAGCCCGAAATTAGGTTGTGCGGAAGAATCGCGCTGCTCCGGCATGAAACGCATTTTGTGCCTTCCTCTCTGTGAAACAGGGCCCCTGGCCGGTTGATGAACGCGGCGTTCTCGTTATCTATTAAGGGTACAACCTGAACTTGGGAAAGGTATCAAAGCTGCGGATCTTGTTTGGGCGCCACGGAAGGATCGCCCGTCCCCTGCGGAAGCGCTCGTGGCGCGGATTCACGAACTGGCACGCGCGCAGGAATATTCCGATTCCCGGTTCTTCTTTCTCGCCGCTCGCTGCCCATACCGTGGCCGCGCCGACAGAGAGATGGGCCGAACCCGTCGAATTACTGAGCTTTCGGCCGCTTTGCGTATTTTTCGTAAAGGCGAAGATGCCGGTTGTCCAGGGACGTGAGCTGTCCCTTGATGAATAGGTACTTCACGTCGGTGGTTAGTTCGAGCGGGTCGCCGTTGGTCACGATGATGTTGGCGAGCTTGCCTTGCTCGAGCGTGCCTATCTGATTCGCAAGGCCGAAAATCTGCGCGGGGTAAAGCGTGACCGCCTTGAGCGCTTCTTCATACGGAAGTCCGTACGCCACGGCGTTCGCGGCGTTCTGGCCCAGCCTTCGCGCGAAGGAATTGTCGAAGCTCGCAAAGGCGAATTTCACTCCGGCAGCGGCAAGCTCCGCTGGCTGAGTAAGCAGCCGGTCGTACGGATCGTCCTCATCGAGCGGCAGCATCAGCATCGGCCGGAGGATTACGGGAATGCTTTTCGAGCGCAGCAGATCCTTGGCTTTGTAGGCCTCCGCGCCGCCGGCCAGGATCATCTTCAGATTCTGTTTGTCGCAAAAGTCCACGGCATTGCGGATCTCGCGCGAGCGATCGGCAAAGACCAGCAAGGGCAATTCGCCGCGAATGACCGGCACGAGCGCCTCCAGCTTCAGGTCGCGGTTGTACTTGGCGCTTGAGCCCTTCTCCATGGCCTGGGCATAGTGGCGCGCGCGCTCCACCCAGTCCGTGATTTCATTCACCTGTTTGTCGTATTCCTGCTTGGCCTCGGTGTAAGGTTTTTCCTTTCGCGAGAAAGTGGTGAAATCAAACGTTTGAGTCTCGATCACGGGCCAATTGAGCGCCATCGCCGCGCTCTTCTTCAGGAGCATTTCGTCAATCGTCCAACCGGAAAGGTGAATGGCCGAAGCTTGTCCTCCAATCACGCCGGCCGGGCCCGAAAAGTCCAATCCGCCGCTCGCGGGAACGGCCAGCACCTCCGTGATGCCCGCCGCACGCGTGACGGGAATGTGCTCGCTGGATGGCGACACAGCCGTGGCCGCAACCACATCCGGATTGTAACCGCCGGTCTCCGACGAATCGACCGTGGCGCTGACCGCGCCGATTTCCCGCAAGCCCATCTGGGTAATCGGGTCGAACAAGCCGGGATAAACTTGCAGCCCCTTGGCGTCGATCGCTTGAGCCCCCGCCGGAACTTCCACGCTCGCGCCAACGGCCGCGATTTTTCCGTCGCGGATGACAAGCGTGCCATCTTCGATCGGAGCGCCTGCCAGCGTGAAGATTTTCGCGTGCGTCACCGCGTAAGTGGTTGGAGATTGCGCGGAAGCATTCGAAGGATTCAGGAAGTAAAGGAGGTTGAGGAGGTAAAGGATGTAAGAGAAAGAGCGCGCGTTCGAAAGGCCGCGATGGAAACTGAAAGCGAGCATCACAGTGTACCCCCGGAAGGAAAAAGGAGCGAAGCCGCAGGCCCGAAGGTCCGGCCTGCAGCATCGGACGGTGGTTTGGGTTTTTGCTCAGGTTTCTTTTCTTCGGGCTTTTTTTCTTCCGGTTTCTTTTCCGCGGCTTTCTTCTGTTTGTCGAGGAGGGCCTTCTTCTCTTTTTCACGTTCCGCACGCTCGGCGATGTCGCGCTGGCGGTCGAAGTAGACGCGTCCATCGATCAGCGTTTTCTGCACCACCGCGTAAGCGCTCAGCGGATCGCGATTGTAAATGACGAGGTCGGCGTCCTTCCCAACGTCGATCGTCCCGGCGCGCTTATCAATGCCAAGTTGCATCGCGGGGTTCAATGTGACCAATTTCAGCGCTTCGTCGTGCGAAAGGCCGCCGTACTTCATGCTCTTGGCGGCTTCCTGGTTCAAGTGCGTGGCTTCTTCGGCATCGTCGGAATTGATGGAGACGACCACGCCGCGGCGCGTCATCAGCGCGGCGTTGTAAGGAATCGCGTCATAGGCTTCGACTTTGTAGGCCCACCAATCGGAAAAAGTGGAAGCGCCGGCGCCCGCCGCGGCGAGTTCATCGGCGACTTTGTAGCCTTCCAGAACGTGCTGGAAGGTACGGACTTTGAAACCAAATTCTTTCGCCACGCGCAGGAGCATCAGGATTTCGTCTTCGCGGTAGCAGTGCGAGTGCACGTAGCGCTTGCCTTCGAGCACCTCCACCAGCGGCTCCAGCCGCAGATCGCGGCGCGGCGGAATGAGATTTTTTTCGCCCGCGGCGGCCCGTTTGTTGTAATTGTCCCAGCTCTTTTTGTAATCGCGGGCCTCCGAGAAAGCGCCACGGATAGTCTCCTCAACGCCCATGCGCGTTGCCGGGTAACGCTTGGGCTGGCCGGGCACGCTGAAATTCGAACGCTTGGGGTTTTCGCCGAGCGCGAACTTGATGCCGGGAAGCGCGCCTTCGAACGGGAGCCTCGCCGCGGGCTGGCCCCAGCGCAGCTTGATAACCAGGGTCTGCCCGCCGATGGCGTTGGCGGAGCCATGAAGAATGTTGGCAGAGGTGACGCCGCCCGCGAGGTCGCGATAAATGTCGATGTCATCCGGATTCAGGATTTCCGCCATATTCACCATCGAGGAGACGGAAACACTGCCTTCGTTGATGCTTTCCGCGGCGATGTGTGAATGGCAGTCAATGATGCCCGGCATGACGAATTGCCCCGCGGCGTCAATCACCTGAGCGTCTTTCGGCGCCTTGATGGACTGGCCGACTTCCGCGATCTTGCCATCCTTAATCAGGATGGAACCGTGTTCGATGGCGCCATGCGAAACGGTGAGGATGGTGGCGTTTTGAATCAAGATGACCGCGGGCGCTTCAGGGGGATTGCCTGCAGCCGGGTTGCGCGGCGCGACAAGGAAGAGAACAGGAGCGGCGCACATCACGATTTTGCCGATCTTGGCTGCGTTTCTCATCGGCCGCCTCCGAGGACAGTCGAGCCAGGTTTAACTCCCGTGAAGTCGAAGGAAAGGCCAATGACGCTGATGGAACCCTTCAACGTGGTGCCGTCAAAAGTGCCGGAAAAAATCACGTCTGTAGGTCCTTGGTCGAGGGTGATGTTGATGGTGAAGCTGAACTTGTCCGCGCTCAGATACCCGCTGATGATCGTGGCGGTTCCGTGCTTGCTCGTGATCGAACCGGAGATTGTGCCGTCTTTGTCCATGCTGAGGTCCGCCGTAGATTCCTCGGGGCCTTCGGGCGTCGTGTAGGAGAGCTTCCATTTTCCGGTGATGTCGCCCTTGGGCGGCTCCTTGGGCTTCTCCGGCTCGCGAATTTCGAATCGATGGCCGTCCACAAAGACCATCTTGATCTTTGTTTTTTCCTCGAAGATGTCTCCGTCAGCCACCACAAGATTCGCGATTTTCCCGTTTTCAATCGAACCCAGGCGGTCGGCGACGCCGAAAATCTCCGCCGGCGACAAGGTCAGCGCGCGAAGCGCCGCGTCCGCCGCGAGCCCCGCGTCAATCGACTTTTTCGCGGCTTTGACGATGTCTTTCGGCGTGCTGATGCCGCCGGAATAAAACGCGAACTTGACGCCCGCTTTAGCAAGCGCTGCCGGCGAAGAGGGCGCGCGATCGCGGAACCGCAAGGTTCGCAGCGTTGGTTTGTCCTCGGGATCGGCGTCCTTCTCCGCTTCCGGCCATTTCAGATTCACCAGCAGGGAAACCTTTTTCGCCGCGATTTCCGGAGCGGCTTCATTAGCCATTTGGCCCCCATAAATCGCGCCCGTAACGTGCCAGCGGTCGAACAGTTCGAGCGCGCGCCGCAATTGAATGGAATTGTTCGCCGGAATCAAGACCAGCGCGTGATCTTCCAGCGCTTCGGCGAGCGCGGCTTCGGTGTGGTCATAGCGCGGCCGCTCAGCGCCGCGCGGATTCTTTTCGTAAATGGACTGCGCTTTGGCGCTCCATTCCGTGTCCAGCCAGACCTGATGGACGTAAGCGAGCACGCCCATGATCGAGTTGGGGAAACCGCCGCGAAAACCCTCCGAAGGCTGCAAAGACAAAGGAACCGCGACCGGAGATTTCACGACCAAATCGCCGGCGCGCTCACCCGCCAGATCGAGCACGGCGGCCTGCCCGGGGAAGAATCCGCTCTTGGGCGCGGAAACGACGGTCGTGAATCCCGCGCTGCGCCACGTTTCGATGCGTTTGTCGCTGAGGCTGACTTCGTCGGCGGCGCTGCGCCACGGCGTGGAACCTGGGCGATCCTCCGGACCGCGGGCCGCCTCTTGCGGGCGGCGCGGTGCGCCTTCAGCGCCGGCCGGCGGAGCGGCGGGTATGCCGACGTCCGTGAAGGAATCAAACAGGCCAGGGTAAACAGTAAAGCCTTTACCGTCGATGACCCACGCCTCGGCGGGGATACTCGCCTCTTTCCCGACCGCCGTAATGATGCCGTGGGAAATGACCACCGTGGCGTTTTCAAGCGGCGCCCCGGAAACCGGAACGACTTTCGCGCCGCGAATGGCGAAATCCTGCGGCTCGCCACCTTGCGCATAAAGCGTGCGCGCCGCAAACAAAAACGCAAAAAGTGCGCCGAACCAGACTTTGGACGCACACCTGAGAACCGCGCTGGAACGCATGCCAGACTCCTCCTGAGAAATTATTGGAAGGACAATGTCCCCCGGTAACGGCCCGCCAACCGCCCGCCAGCCGCAAGTGTAGACGGATGAGGCTAGTGGGAAGTTTCCGAAGAGTCAAGCAGAGGAAGGGTCTAGGGGATTTCAACTCTCCGTTCTTGATCCTGGGCGTTTACAAGAAACCTAAAACCACTTTTCGGAACCGGCTCTATCTCTAATCGGAGCGCAGTATTCCTGTTCAGGGCTTTTTCTTCTTGAACAGGCCGCTGAGAGCATCGATGGGATTGTTGGGGTTTGGCTGTTGCTGGGACGCGGCGCCGGAAGCGGTCGAGCCCGCGCAGCCGACCTGGGACTGGAGCAGGCTGGCGGCGATACCGCCAACGTCAGGGACAAATTTCGGGTCGGCGGTTGTGCCGTGGATCAGAAAAGGAATCGTAGCTCCTTTACAGCCGCCCTTGCCTCCGCCGATCGCGCCCAAGATACCTCCAATCCCTGATGCTGGCGCGCCACCGGAAGAGGAAAAACTGGCGGAGTTTGCAAGCGTAGCGGCCATCTTGAAGTCCAGGTTGTTCCTGGAATCGATGGCGCCGGCGCCCACGAGCGAGCCAAGCGCGGGGACGATGGCGTTGAAATTCTCCGCCTGGAGGCCATTGGGGGCCATGCGCAAATTCGTAGTGACTTTTTCGATGTCGAGATCCTGGCCGGTCTTCAGGCCGGTGAGGGCGGAAATCGTGGACATCCTTGATCCAAGATCGAAGCCTGCGAGTTTCGCGCTGAAAAGGCCGACAGTCCCGGTGGTGATCAGTTTATTGGTTGGCCCGGCGATATCGAGATTGGCGTTGAGGGCGCCGGCGGCAAGCGAGGCGCCTTTCGGAAGATTGATGCCGAGGGCGGGAAGGAACGCTTGGAGATCGCGCGCGGGCATGTTTTCGGCATTGACTTTCGCATTGACCACAGTGGCCTCGCCCGCGGAGTCGTAGGTGCCGCTGAGCCGCGCGGCAGCGCTGCCGATTTTCAGCGTGGAGGGATTCAGCACGCCAGCATTCTTGCGGAGATTGTATTTCGTATTGAAATCCACGGTGACGGGAACGCCGGCGGGCGATCCGCCCGCGACAAGAAGAGCCTTGGAGAGTTTGGCGTTGCCCTTGCTTTCCGCTTCGCCGCCCTGCGAGGTGACAGTGCCGTCCAGGTCGAGGATGCCGCCGAGGCCCGCGGAAGGATCCAGAAATCCGGTGGAAGCGAGATTCAAGGAATCAACGTTGAGCTTGGCATTGAGGGGAGTGAGCGAAGTGTCCGTTTGGTCGATGGGGCCGGCGTTGCCATCGAGCTTTAACTTGCCGCCTCCCGGAAGATTGGCGGTCACGGTCACGGGAAACTTCGAGACCATGGAAACGTTCGTGGCCGTGACGTTGACATGATCGTAGGTGCTGCGCTTCTGCGAAGTTGTCGAGCCGACGATGATTGTGCCGTTTGTCAGCGCGAATTTCGCCACGGAAACCTCGGCGGGAACGGTTGGCGCTTTCGCGGGAGGTTGCTTGGCCGGGGCCTTCGCGGCGGCGCCTCCGAGCGAAGAATAATTCCATTGGCCGGCGGCATTGCGAAGCAGGATCACTTGCGGGCTGTCAATCGAGACGCCGGTGACATTCAGCGTCTTCGAGAAAATCAAGGGCATGATTTCGACGCCCACCTTCAGTGATTGAGCGGTAAGGAACGGCGAGGCGCTGAATTTGGGATCGTCTCCGATGGAGAGATTCTCCGCGGCGAGCGAGCCAGTGAGCAGCGAGAGGCTCAAGTTTCCCAGTTGGACTTTGCGTCCCAGAGCGGCGGACGCCTTTTGCTCGATGGTGGGGCGGAATTCATTGACGGAAATCAAGAACGGCGCAACCAGGACTGAGACGACGAGCACGCCGACGACAATGAGAATGATGCGCAGCGTTCGATTCATGGCGACCTCCGATCCGGCAGGAGCAAACGAGGATTGGGTGCGGCGGGAGAATGGTACCACGGACGCGGCCAGAGGGGGGTGGTTGGGGTTTCGGGTCTCGCGGCGGAGCACAGTCTCCTGTCGAATGCACCCGGGAGAAGGACGTGGCGGTGCCAGGAGGAGAAATCGTCTCCGGTAGGGGGGTACCCCTGGGGTTTTTGTAAGTGCGGATTCTAAAGAGGTTACAGGAGAATTTCTTGTAAGTGCGGATTCTAAAGGAGTTATAAGTCCTTTGTTTCCCGCAGATCCGAGGGGTGCTTGTAAGTGCGGATTATAAAGGACTTGCAGGAGGGGGGTCATGGAAGTGCGGATTCTAAAGGGGTTACACCCGATCTAGGATCAGGACGGAACTCGGAACGGGGAACGCAGCGGAAGGAAAGCGCAGCGGAATGACCGGATTGGTGGCTCAGTATCAAATTTCATATTACCACGTGATTACGTCCCCTGTCAAGAAAAAGTTGGAAGCGTCTATAACGACAAAGGGATCAAGGACTTGGCGGCCAGGGGAAGGTGTGCTGCTTGACGGATTCGTAGTTGGCGTCGAGGGCGGACTGAAGGAGAAGGAGGAGGATGGCCGCGATGCGGCGAGCCATTTCCTGGACGTAGCGGACTTCGTCTTTGGTAAAGGCCCGGCCCAGGAGGGTTTGAAAATTAGGATCGTTTTGCCCTGCGGCGAGAAGCTCTCGCCGACTGGCGCTGGTCTAATCCCTGGCGAATCAGGGTCTTGATGACCGCCTGCCTGCTGATATTGAGTTCTTTGGCGGCGCTCTCCAGTTCTTCCAGCATTGCGGCCGTGAAATCCACGTTCACACGCTGGACGGGCTTCCTCATCCGGCCGGAATTGGTGAAAAAACGCGAAACATCCTTGCCGTTGTCCGCCATTCGCGCGATGGTTTCGGCCGAGGCCGGCTTCCTCTTACGCAACGTGTTCTTCATAGAGTTTCCGTTCTGCTGGGGTCGCTTCCGATAGTGCGATGAAGACGTGTCTCCTTCGCTCCTTTGCAAAAGCTCTCGAATGTTGTAAGTAAGAATGTACACTAATGCGTGATCGTTTGGCTGCGTAGAGGTGCCACATGGCAGTTCGCATGCCACTGAGTTATCCAACCTGGAGCAGCTCGTGCGATCTGCGGTTAGCCCAAGAGGCGCTGTCCTATCGCGTTAGGCAAAACCCGCCGTTGACCACTCCCGAATACCTCGGAGCATTCAATATCACCGCATGGCTCTATGTCGATAAGGGAGGCCACCAACACGTCATCGTCAATCCCAATGTCCGGATCGCAGAACTGATACGGCAGTTTGGCCCCGCGGAAACTCCCGATGCGGAAGTCGGTATTCACTCTGAGGGCATAGCCGCCGAGTGGTTCCGCAGGCAGCGAGACGTCGGCAAAGTCCTGCAAATCTTCAGCGAACGCATACCTTGCCCCAAGATGTGCGCGCCGCTCTTAAGGCACTACTATCCGGGCGTGCCGTGGTACTACTATTATGACAGGACGACCATCCCGGAAAAGCCTGCGACTGTTTTGAAGCGCGTCTACAATTTGTAGTTCTTTGCGAAACACCGCTTTAGTCCGGGCTACGGCCACCGGCCACAATTAGGGAGTCCCGCCCGCCAAGAGAAAAGCCGCCAGCTCATCGTACTAAACCCTGGCTGGCATCTGGCATGAGCTTGACTCTAAACCCGCACACGCAAAATCGGCGTATGCGGCACCCAAATTCGTCTCAGCAACTTACGTCTTCGCCACCCGCCTGAGTCGAGAAAATGTTAGCAAAATGCTTTTGTGCGGGCTTATAATCTTGGCCGCCAAGGCAGGCCGTCCTGCTGGCCTCCCTATGAGAGCGGGGCATCACAGATCCCATCTGTGAATGCGCCTCGTTCCCGAGAGAAGGGTGGTATGCCTTCTCGTCCGAACGCGTGCAGTAGCGACACGGCAACTGCGACGATAGCCTTCGCAGCTAATCTCCAATTCTGATCTGCATTAGAAGAGGCCACGATAGCCATGCCTTGGCAAATTGAAAAGTCCAAAGATAAAGAGGTGCTTTATGAAAGAAACCGGGCCCCTCGACTTGGATAGGACCAAATCTGTCAGTACCATCGTCGAATTGCTCGCACGAAATGTGCGGTCCGCAGCGGGACAACGGCCTGCGCGGCGCAACGTCGTTCTAATTGCAGCCGCGGTCGCCCTGTGTCTTGGCGTCGCCCTTTATTTTGGGGCGTCGCGCACCTCCGCAGAACATGCTGATCACGACTGGCCGAATCACGGCAAGGACCTTGCCAACACGCGGTTCCAAGACTTAGACCAAGTCAATCCCCGCAACGTCAACAAACTGCAGGTGGCCTGGGTGTTCCACACCGGGGTACTCGACCCGCTGGCTGAATTGGAAGCCTCGCCCATCGAGGTCGACGGACGGTTATTCATCACTGACGGTCACGACAACGTATTCGCCTTGAATGCCGCCACGGGAAAGATGTTATGGAAGTTTGCCGGCTTCAACGACGAGACGCAGCTCGCGAAGTTCTTTCTCTGCTGCGGCCGCAACAATCATGGCGTGGCTTTCGGGGACGGCAAAGTTTTCGTCGGGCGGTTTGACGATTCCGTCGTGGCCTTGAACGCGGAAACAGGCAAAGCCGCGTGGCAGAGCACGATAGCTGATTTCCATGACAAGGTCGTTATCAACTCCGCCCCACAATTCGTGGAAGCCGGTGGCCACGAACTGGTCGTCATCAGCTTATCGGGCGGCGAGTTTGAGATACGAGGCCAGGTTTTCGCCCTGGACGCAAAAACCGGCAAAACCGTGTGGCACTTCTCCACGACGCAGCCGACGAGCTTCGCTGGCCAGTCTTTCCTGACCGGTGGCGCCGCGGTGTGGAACCCGCCGGCCATCGATCCGGACTTAGGGCTCGTGTACCTCAGCGTGGGGAATGCTGCGCCCGACATTCTTGGCGAGAACCGGGGGGGCGACAATCTATTTGCCGCATCTATCGTTGCCGTGGACCTGTTTACAGGCAATCCTGTGTGGCATTTCCAGGAAGTGCACCACGACATTTGGGACTACGACAGCGCACAACCTGCCGTCCTATTCCCGCTCGAGAAAGATGGAAAGCATCTCAGGGCGCTCGGCCATTGCAGCAAGAATGGGCAGTACTACATTCTCGACCGCCGCACGGGCCAGCCGATCTTCGCGGTGACCGAGAAACCCGTCCCAGCAAGTGGCGCCGGCGCCGCGTTTCAGAATGCCGCACCAACGCAACCCTATTCCGCTGTCGAGCCGCTGACCCCGCTCAAGTTCGACCAGCTCAAGCCTGAGGAACAGCCCGACACAGCTGCCATAACCGCCGCTTTTAAGTCGTTCCTCGCTCCAGGTCAGACGGAGGTTGCCCTATCGCCCCAATACACTCCTCCCGATGAAACGCTGCGGCTCATTATGCCGGGTGACAACGGGGGGTGCGAATGGGCCCCGGCAGCTTTTAGCCCGCGAACAAAATTCGTCTACTACGGCGCCAGGCACGACCCGGATGTTTTCAAGACTCACTCAGGCAATACGAGTCTTATCCCCCAAGCGGTCAATGGAGACCTTCACCTGGGCTCGACGTTCTTCAATCACGTTCCGGGCGCAAAGCCCTTTGGCTTGTACGGAGCCACCGACACCCGCACGGGTAAAGTTGTTTGGAAGATTCGCATACCTCAACCAGCGAAGTCGGGTGTGCTCGTTGCCGGCGATGTGGTGTTCTTCGGTGAGGGGAACGGGAAATTTGATGCTGCTGACGCAACGACAGGCAAGTTGCTGTTTACGTTCGATGCCCCAGCCAACATTCCCAACGCCGGTGGAGCGGCGGCGGGCCCAATAGCTTACCTCGCGGATGGACGCGAGTTTATTGTCAACGCCTTCGGTGGAAATGTCCCGGATCGAGGTGTCACGGCGAACGGCGGCTGCCTGGGCGGCGGGCATACGTGTGATAACCCTGTTGGCGATGCCTTCATTGCTTTCGCACTTCCGCGGAGAGGCGACCAGTAAAACTAACGGTGGAACGTCCGAAGCGTGGAGAAAAAGTCGGCCTGCTTCGCTCGAAACGACGGTGGTGAGTAGTGAGAGGGCGCGGTTGAGCGAAACACGAACGAGCGGAGCGCAGGCGAGAATCATTGAGCCGGAGATGGTGCGCGTTCCGGAGGGCTGGTTCGGGATGGGATGCGAGACCGGGCGCGATGATGAGAAACCGGTGCACCGGGTTTGGGTGGATGCGTTTGAGCTGGCGGCGCACCAGGTGACGAACGAAGAGTACGGCTGCTTTCTTGCCGCGACGGGGTATTCGCAGCCTCTATGCTGGACGGACGCAAACTTCAATCAGCCGAAGATGCCGGTTGTCGCGGTGTCGTGGCATGAGGCAGTGGCGTATTGCGATTGGCTGAGCCACGCAACGGGCAAAACGTATCGTTTGCAGACGGAAGCGGAGTGGGAACGCGCGGCGCGCGGCGGCGCGGAGGGTTTGGCGTATCCATGGGGAGATGCGCCGCCGGAGACGCTTCCCGATTACGCCAAACGATGGAAGAACGGGCCGGAACCGGCGGGCTTGTATGCGCCGAACGCCTACGGGCTCTACAATCTGGGCGACAACGTTCATGAATGGTGCGCGGACTGGTACGACGAGGGCTACTACGCGCGCTCACCCGAACGGAATCCGCCAGGACCGGCGAGCGGCAGCCGGCGTGCCTCGCGCGGCGGTTCCTGGCGGCATTACATCAAGGTGACGCGCACGGCGGCGCGTTCGAGTATTCCTCCGGAGTTCCAATACGCCGACTACGGATTCCGAATCGCGCGGACCACGACGGCCTTGCCGACAAGCGTCCGGGGCTGAAGGTCCATGCTAGGATGAGCGGATGCGCCACGGTTCGTCGGGTCTACGCCTCGTTGTGCTGGTGGTGACCCTGGCCGTGCGGGGGCAGGCTCAGCAGAAACCAAAGGAGTTGCCCGATGCTCCGGTGGCCAAGCCGGACCATGCGCAGCAAAAACGCGAGAACGCCTTCCATAGCACGATCGAAATTCTCGGCCAGCGGTCGGTTTTCTTTCCGGATCTGGCGACCAGCCGCGGCCCGCTGAGCACGAAGCAAAAGTTCGAGCTTTTTGCGGGCGAAAGCGTTGCGCCTTCCCGTTTTTTGAGTTCCGCCGTGGGCGCGGGATACGGGCAGGTGCGGGACTCTCTCAGCGGTTATGGCCAGGGAATGGGTGGATACGGCAAACGCTTCGGCTCTTCGATGGCTACGGCGGCGTCCACCAATTTTTTCAGTACGTTTCTGCTTCCGTCCATGCTGGGGCACGACCCGCGCCACTTTGTGGCGCTGCATGGAAGCCCCGGACGGCGCGTGGGGTATGCATTGAGCCGGATTGTCGTTACGCGCACGGACAAAGGCACAGAGGCGCCGAATTGGGCGGGCATGGCGGGTCCGCTTCTCGCCGAGGGCTTGGCCAACAGCTATCTTCCCGCGAGCGAACAAACGGCGGGGCGAACTTTCCAGCGCTACGGGTGGAGAATCGGCTTCACCGCCGCTGGCAGTATGCTCAAGGAATACTGGCCGACGATATTCAAGAGCCTGCGCATCACGAAGATTGCTCCGGGCTTGAATCCTAATGGGGCAAAGACGGCGGAACCCAAACCGATTCGTTGATGCAATCTGAGCCCGGGACTCGTCGGCGGCAGGTGGGTAACGCTGTCCACGAGCGCCTGCCGGGGGAAAATGGAACCGACGCGATCTTCCTGCTTGCCAATTGGCTTATGAACGTTCCATTCTAAGAATGGAGGCGTCCGAGCCCAGCAACGGCGGGATTGCGAGGATCGTCCCGCTTGAAGGAAAGTGCTTTCCATGAACAAGACGAAGGGACTCCACAAAAACCACCAGAGAGGCATGACCCTTCTCGAGTTGATCATCGCCTCATCGATTTTGCTGGTGCTCGCGACGGCGGCGCTCCCGGCAGTTCGCTTTACGATTGTGAGGTCGAGGGAGGCCGAATTGCACCGGGATCTTCGCGAGATGCGTGACGCCATCGATCATTACAAAGATTATGCGGACCGAAACCTGATCCGCGTGGAAGTGGGCAGCGAAGGCTACCCACCGGACCTGGAAACGCTGGTCAAGGGCGTGCGGTTGGGAGCAGGCAATGACCGCAAGATTCGTTTTTTGCGGCGCATCCCGGTCGATCCGATGACGGGCCGCGCGGAGTGGAACTTGCAGGCCGTGCAGGACGATCCGGATTCGACATCCTGGGGAGGCAAAAACGTTTTCGACGTGCACTCAAAGTCCCAGGGAACGGCGCTCGACGGCACGCACTACGCCGATTGGTAGATTTACCTCTTCCTGGAATCACTCGCGCCCTCGAGCCGATCGCGACCGCACGGCGACTGGAAGCCTGTTCCCTATGCTAACCTAGAGGCTGCGAGCCCGTTGTGGCGATGGGGCTGTAGCTCAGATGGATAGAGCAACGGTTTCCTAAACCGTTTGTCGCGAGTTCGAATCTCGCCAGCCCCACCAGAAAACCCCCGGATTCCGTGACGCATCAGTCGGCTGGCTTGACGTCCTCCATAAGGGAGAAAAAGCCTTCGGCGAGCGTGGGGTGGATGTAGACGGCGCCTTTCAGAAGCGTGTAGGGCTGATTCGCGAGCATCACCGTGCCGAGAATTTGCACCAACTCGCCTCCTTCGGAAGAGAGGATCGAAGCTCCGAGAATGCGATCGTTCGAGGCGTCAACGACAATTTTCATGAGCCCGGCGGTTTCGCCACGCTCGATGGCGCGAGCAACGTAAGTCATCGGGCACCTTCCGATTTTCAGCTTGTACCCTTTCGCGCGCGCTTCCTTCTCGGTCATGCCAACGCCGCCGAGCTGCGGGTCGGTGAACACGCAGTAGGGCACGAGCCGATTGTCGGTGGTGAGGTTTTTCCCTTCCACGAGATTGCCGTAGACGATTTGAAAATCGTTGTAAGAAATGTGAGTGAAGGCCGGGCCACCTTTGCAATCTCCGAGCGCCCAAACGCCGGGGACAGTCGTTTC